>Ga0209062_1001127_pt1 | contig 53921 bp, 50 predicted proteins | sample Coa_R2_2_FD_187158 | JGI IMG/M metagenome (GOLD analysis project Ga0209062, IMG submission 187158) | Surface soil microbial communities from Centralia Pennsylvania, which are recovering from an underground coalmine fire - Coalmine... | ecosystem: Environmental > Terrestrial > Soil > Unclassified... | reverse complement strand
TCTGCTCAATTGTCGAAACCGGCCGCCGCAACGGCCGGAGCGCCCTCACTGCCATCCGCGACGCTCTGGCACAAGCCGCGGCCGTGGTTGCCGGTGCGCCACCGGCGCATGCGGGGTGAGTAATTACGCTCGAACTATGATTTGACGTATAGGCCGGCGCTTGACGAACCTGCCATGGCCATGTTGGCAATTGCGTGTGCTGAGGCGGTGGCTGTACGTCCACGCCGACCGGCGCAGTCTCAGACGCGGCGTCGAGCAAACGTCGCAGTTCTTCGTCTAGATTGCGTGGCTCGTTCACTGGCCCACTCCCAAAGTGGAGCGTTGCATGCGGCGCAACGCGGTGCTTCTATCCTTTGTCGTCGCTACGGTCTACAATAACTATACGCTATCCAAGATTCGTTCCAATTGGGCCGACGTTATTAATGCTAACGCGTGGTTGGCAACAAGGATGCGCGAAACTGACGCTATGCGCCATCTCGCCTCACCCGATTTTTGCCCCGCAGCCCGCACGCCCAGGCAAAATGCGACGTTAAACTGTAAAGCACAAGCATATGATGCTATTGTGTTTTTTATTCGTCTACCATCCGGCTGACAGAAGTCCGTGTCGGCCCGTAGCGACCGGAGCCGTAATCTGCACCAGACTAGATCAGCGCGCTACCGGTGCCAAAGTTGATGCCGTCGGCAGCGCTTGGCACCCTGGACAATTCGACGGAAGGCTCTCAAGCGATCTCGGTGGTTTGGCTCCGGTGATCCGGACGCATCTTCTCGATGCGCCGCAGCTGCAAGCCGACCCAGCGCTTGCCTTCCGCAAAGTCGGTCGCGCGCCTGCCGTCCTCGCCGCCCGGCCAGAACGTCATGCGGTCAGTTTCGCACAAGGCGCGCACCACATAATCGTAGGCGCGCTGCTGCTGCGCGCTGCTCGCAGTTCCTTTGGCGATGGCTTGGAGCGCGAAGATGTCGGCGTCCTCGATCCGCGGCATTTGCCACGGACGGTCCGGCTGGGATTTCGGACGCGAAGATTTCATCGCTTCACGCCAGGCCCGCGTTCTGCAGCGACGATGCCATTTCACCGACGTTCTTCACGGCCGTTGCGGCCTTGCCGGCCTGTTCGCTGACATGGCCAAGCTGCGCCGCCTGCTGCGCCGCCGCCTGCTCGGCGCGGGCCTGCGCCTTGACGGCGGCGGCTTTGTCCTCGTCCTCCAGCCATTCGGCCGGCGCGCCCGTGCCTTCGTAGACGCCGCGGAAAGCCTTGTCGAAATTGATATCGGCGCGCACCGAGGGGTCGAACTGCATGGCCGCGCCGAGGAGCTGCGCCATCCTGGTGAAGCTCACGACCTTCGCCTCGGCCTCTGCCTGCACCAGCGGATTGGCGAACTTGAATTCGATTTTCTGGCCGCGCAGCGCCGGCGGCCGGTCGAAGTGGGAGCCGAACGCGCCCGCGCGCTCGAGGACATCGAACGTCGTCTGACAGAGGCGGCCATTGTATTCAAGGTCCATCGGCTCGAACAACGGCGCGGCGCGGCGGATGTATTCCTTCATGCGCTCGGAGACTTCGTAGGCGGTCATCGCCTTGCCGTCGAATTCCGGCAAGTTCAGCACATTGAGGAAGAACGCTTCGTTGATGACCCGTTCGATCTTGTCCTCGTACTCGGCACCCCATTGCAACCCTTCGCCGTTGACAGTGATGGGCCGCAGCACTTCGCCGGTGCGCTCGTCATAGTCGGGGTCGACCCAGTTAATGGCGCCGGCATAGAGATTGGTGCCGCCCTGGATGGCGTCGCCGACCGCGATCATGGGCGGGTCGACGATCTTCTGGCCGATCTCGATCAAGGTCAGCGTCATCTGCTGGAGCATGCGCGCATCGGGCAGCGCCACGATGGCGGTCGGCGAGTACGCGTATTGCGAAAAGCCGCCGATCGTCACCCAGCGCGGGATGATATAGCCGAGGTCGAATTGCGCGACCTCTTCCAGGATGGTCTGATGGTCCTCGTCGATCACGCATTGCACGAACGGATGCGCGCTTGAGCGTTTTTGCGGCTGGCCGTCGTCGTCCCTGCCGTAGCTGTCGTACTCCTCAGCGGGCAGCACGATGACGCGGCAATTGATTTCGGCGAACGGGTCCTTCTCGGCCCTGGTTTTGACTTCGGGGGCGACGGTGCCGGGATAGAGCCTGCACAAAGCGCGGGCGTCGAGCTTCCACTTGCGGTGAAACTGATCGATGACGAGATCGGCGTTCTCGGCCCACACGCAATCGCGCAGGTGCCAGGTGCGGTAGATGAGGCCGGTGCGCCGCGCGTTCAGCCGCGGTTCGATCACGCATTGGCCGAACAGAATGTAATCGGCGTCGCCCTCCTTCGTGGCGCGGGTGAACTGCGAGGCGCCGTCATACATCACCCGGCGCATCGTGGCGCCGGCGCGGTCGAGCCATTCCTTGCAGGCGCGGTCCTCGTTGACGGCGTCGATGGCGGTCCGCGCCTGGAACCAATCCATTCCGCGCGGCCGCAGAATCGACGACAAGGCATTTGCAAGCTCGCGGTGCGCGAGCACGGGACGCCCGGTCATCAGGTAGGAGGCGAATTCCTCCGAGATGTAGCGCTGGCGCGTCATGTCGGCGCGGATCGGATAGAAATTCTCGGCGAAGCTCTGCCACAAGGTGAGCAGCGGAAACCGCCTGGAGTAGAGCCGGTCGCCGATCTGCATGAGCTCCTGCACGCGGGCTTTCATGGGAGCGGATCCGTGGTGAGAGGAATGACCGGGCGCCTGGGGCGGGCAAAGGCGGCCAAGGCCCGCTGCGGAACGGCGCCGGCCGCCCGCCGTTGCCCACCCTGCGAGCTGGCTTGACCGGCGGACGGGCGCTTTTCAGATTCAAGGGATGAAATTTTCAAGGGATGAAATTCGTCGCGAATCTCATCGGCTATTGTCGATTCCGATCTACTACATCGTTCTCGCGTAGCTTTTCGGCGGGTTATTTTTAGCTTTTGACCGATCGTCGGCAGTTTTCGGAGCGGGGCGGTCGTTCCTTGTCATGGGGCTTTGTTTCGTCATCCCTGTCTCGGTCACGTTGAGCCTGTGGTTCGGCCAACCTGACTTATCGATTTCTGCTCCGCCCAGCGGTCCAATGAGGCAAACGTCTTGGATGACAGCACGTTTGGCGCTGACGCGCGACGATAGGCGGCGAGCATCAACTGCCGCCCAACGATCGCCCGCTGTAGGGCGCGCTCACGCCGCCGGCTGCGGCCTGCCCGCCGCGGTTGGCGGCAGTGGTGAGAATGGTCGAGGAGCGGCCCGCCCGTGCGGCGGCCTGGGCCTTCGCAGCCTCCATGGCGGCCGGATTGAACGGATCCGGCATCGGCGGCGGCGGCAGCGGCGTGGGAGGGGGCGGAATGTTGATGCTCGGCGGCTTGAACAGGGCGCTCAATGGTTTCTCCTTTTGAATCTTGAATGGGTGAAGAAGCATGAGGCCGGGCCGCGGCCTTGGAAACGACCTTGATCGCTTGGATGCATTCTCGCGGGCAGCGGCAGCCGGTCAAGGGCGCTTGGGCAGCGCGTTCTTTTCGCGCTGCCCAAGCGCCGCTTAAGCGGTCGAGACCCTTGACCGGCTGCCGCTGCCCGCCACAGAGCGCATCCAAGCGATCAAGGCCGCGAGCGACCGCGGCGGGGCCGCCGGCGCGTCCTGACCCGCTCGAAATTCAGCAGAGCCCTCGTTTTCGATGCCTGCTCCGGCCGCTTCCCGCCGCCGCTGCCCTTTCCGGCTTGCGGAAGAGGGGCAGGGGGCGGGAAGGTGGGGAGGGGCGATGGGGTGGGCCGTCCGCAGGCCGCTATGACTCGTCAAACACCGGCCTGAGGGTTACGCCCGGCGGCAGGCTTCGGCGGGAGGCGCCGATGTCGCGCCAGAGGATCGCGCCGGCGTCGCCGCATTCGATGCCGACGCGTTCGTCCCATAGGACGGTGCCGGCCGGCAAATCCTCCATCGCGATCGGCTTTCCGTCAGCCATGGCGAAGCCGTCGCGGTCGACATAAAACCGTTGGGGCGCACGCGGCGCGGCTTGCGCCGTCACACGATGTCCGGCCGGCGCGTGGTGCGAGGTTTTTGCGCCCTCGTCGCTGTCGCCGGGGCCGGCATCGTCCGGCTCGACCCGTATCCCGCCGCAAGGCCCGTAGACCACGTCGAATGCCGTCGCCATCATCCGCAGCCACGCGACGCGGCCGGCGCGCGGCCATTGCGCAGCCTCGGTGGGAAGCTTTGCAATGAGAGCCGCCAGCAAGCGGTCATGCTTTGCTTTAGTCAAGGAAGATCTCCGGAGGCACTCGGATTTTCGAGGTGAGCGGGTGAGCGATCAGATGTTGGTATAGGTCTCAGAAATCAAAACGTCTGCCTTTGATGTCCTGAACCGGGTAAATCTCAACTGGCCGCGCGATACCTACCACTAACTCAATCCGTTCTTCCGCGAGTTGGTATGAAATAGCGAGAGCAAGCGAGGGAGTATTGCTTGTTCTGTCGCGCAGTTGACCAGAGTTTGGCCCCGCAGAATGGAGGCGGGACCTCCTAAAGGCGGTGGTCACTTCCTCGCCTTCTCTCTCTTTTTGGCGATTTCCAGGGCTGCTTTCGTGAAGGGCTGCAAATCGACCAGGAGCGTGAATTGGCTCAGAAGCTCGTCATCGTCGGGGGCACATCCCGTTATCAGCGAATGCGCGGGATTCGGCGCCGGCCCCTCTACCGGATCATGAATCACTCCGACGACCCTACCGCTTGCAGCGGCAGTTTGGATAATATCGCCGACTTTGAAGATCCCGCAGGCGTGTTTAGGGCGCACCGTCCGGAGGCGAGCGAGCAGGCAGCAGGTCCTGTCAAAGCACGCTTCGAACGAACCGGGTTGTTGCTCGACCCAATTTACTGAAATTCCATTGTCATCGACCCGGAAGGCATCGATCTTAAGTCCACTCCATTTCCCGTCAGGCCCGACTTCGAGATCCGACGTTTGACAATGGAGGGCGACGTGATCGGTATGTGGGATTTCGTCGCCCTTCACGCATTCGCCCACGCAGCAAGTTCACCTTGGCGATTCGCAAGGATGTCTTTTTGGTGGACGGGAGGCGTCGCGTCAAGATCGCTCGCGATCCAGTCGGCGACACCGTCCGGACGAAAAACGATCGTCAGCTTTGCGCGCTTGCGCGGAGACCAGGATGCGGCGAAATACCCTGCCCGCGTTATCGACAGGCTCGGAAGAGCGCAGGTTCGATGTTCTGAAAGGAAGTCGATTAGGCCGTGCAACGAACGCACGGAGACGCTGATGTTGGCGCTCTGGAGTTCCTCTTCGTCTTCCAGGAGAAACTGAAGCTGCCGCTTCAACGCTACCGCTTGAGCCGCGCTCAAGACTGTTTGCCGCTCACAAAGCGCACGCAAACAACGGGATAAGCTTGGAGGCAGATTTAGCGGTTGGGAACCGGGATCTACGGAAGCTGACTCGTCTAACGTGAGGACGTTAACAGCGGCATGCTGAGTTGTTCCGCCGCAGGGGATATAACGCGCGATCAATCCTCCGCATGACGCCCCGACAGCCGTGTCATACATAGCGACATTAGGGCCTGCCTGCTGAGCTACTCCACCACTGAAAAGCGCACCTGACACATACGCCGCCATCGACGGCCTACAGACCGTCATGGCGTATATAGTTTCATCAAGGCTGACCTGTGGAACCATTCCACCACCGGGGATATAAGGCGCCGTCGAGCCTTCGCAGGACGGCCCGAAAGCGGTGTTATACATAACGACACTAAGGCCAGCCGGCTCAACCGCTCCGCCGCCGAAAGGCGTGCCCGACATATAAGCCGCGGTCGACAGCCCACAGACCATCGTGGGGAACATAGTTTCATCGAGGCTGACCTGCGGCACCACTCCGCTGCCGGTGAAATAGCGGGCGATCGATTTTCCGCAGAACGCCTCAAAAGCCGTGTTGTAGGTAGCGACGTTAAAGTCTGCCTGGCGAACAGCTAGGTTTCCGATGCGAGTGAAAGCGTTCGCGCTGAATGAAATCGCCCCACTGCCGCTCTCTGCCTCAGGGAAGTCGTTCCGCAGAAGCAACGGTCCCCGCGTACGGACCGGTGGTGGCCCGGTGCGATCGGGCGCAAAATCCGGAGCGAGAAGGCTCATGACTACTTTTCCCCGCCTTTAGAAGTTGCAACGACGACTGCGAGGAGTTCATCAAATATGCGCGCTAGTTGATCTGAAGGCAATTCCTCCGAATGTTCGGCTGGCGTATTAACGTCGATTTCACGATACGCATAGTGTCGCTCCTCGACCTGAACCGTCGGTAATGCGCCCGCGGGACCCGCTTGCGTCTTGGCCGTGATAGCTGCCCACGTCGTAAGCCGATTGAGGTAGCGTTCCGGCATATAGGCAGATTCGGCGCGCCAATTTACCCTGAACATCAGGTCCTGCATCTTGCCTGGCTCGACAATGACACTCGTCAGGTTATCCTTCAAAATTTGATAGGCAGCGATAATCGAGTCGGCCGGTGCAAGAGCTTTGGCGACCAGCGCAAGCCTTGATGCGGGCAGGCCGCAGCCAGGCAACCATTTTCTAATTGCCGTGGCGAAATCGTCGAGCGTGGTCGCGAAGTCACCCAATGTCTGTGACGCCGCCCCAAGCAAGATTTCGGGCCCAAGCACGGGCGATAATACGACATCGATGCGTATCGGATTAAGAACGACCTGAAGCGATCCGCGCAGAAAAGGCCCTTTCTGGACGCGAACGCCCTCCTTCGGGCGGTCTTCTTGAGCGTCAGGAGCTTCGCCCGTAATCGCCCTAAAAATGTCCGCGGGTAAGACAGCTTTCCTCAAGAAAACAACAACTTGGAGCTGACTTGCTTCCCAATTCCCGGACGGCACTGATTTCTCCTCAGAGATCAAGACGGGTTAAAACCTGACCTGGATGTCCGTTATCATAACGCAACACGAACCGTCCAGGACGCAGCGGACACACTGCGGCTTCATCGATACGGGACGCGCTCTAATTTCTTGCATCCGACCTTGGTCTCATCTGCATTTGAGATGCGGATACCCGACCCGTGCGCATTCCTGGCGGCGCATCACTGGCGCCGGATCGAGCCTGCGCCGCACCTCTTCCGCCGAGCGCCCGAGCGCGCGCGCAATGGCGTCGAAGCTGTGGCCTTCGCAGGCCATGCACTGCGCCCGCACCAGATCCTCCAGCGGCCACGTTGAATGCCATGTTCGCCGGCGCGGCTCGCCGGTTGCCGTGTCGGGCATTGCGCGCCCCTCCTTTCTTCCGTAGGGTGGGCAAAGGCGCCTGGCGCAGCCGATGGCATGGTGCGCCGGGCGCGCGCGCCTTTGCCCACGCCGTCCGACCTGGCCGCTGTTCAGCAGTCGCGCCGACTGACCGCGTGGGCAAAGGCGGAAGCCAAATTCGTTCCAACACCGCCACGCCTCGGCCGCCTTTGCCCACCCTACGGACTGCGCCGCACCTCCTCCGGCGAGCGGCCGAGCGCCCCTCTGCCTCCGTCATGATCATCCCGACCGCGGCTCTTTCAGATGCGCGTAGCCGACATTTGCGCGCTCGGGCCGCGCCGTCCGCTGCCGCCGCCGCAGCTCGGCGGCGGCGGCGCGCGCGCCCTCCGAGAGGCACATCACGATGGCGTCGCCGTCATCAGGCGAGCGGCCCAGCCGTTTCCGGATCTGGCTCTTGTCCTCGATCTTGATTCCGCGCGGCGTCAGCTCCCAGCGCGGCGCCGCGAGGTCGGCCTTCACGGACGCATCGGGCGGCAGCGCCAGCACGGAGCCGCCGTCGTAATCGGGATCAAGCTCCTCGCGCATTCGCCACCAGGCCTCCGCGCGCTTGTTGTAGAACCCAAGCTGACGGTCGCGGGTTTTCGCATTCGACTTCGCGGCCCCCTTGAAGCCGACCACCGGGATGCCGTTGTCCTTGAGGCGCGCAACCGTGTCGCCGCCCCAGCCCCCGTCCACATCGACAACGACCACGCAGCAATCGCGCCGCAATGCCACGACGGCCGCCGCAACGGCGCTGCCGTCGCGCGTCTCCTGTCCCGGCTTGCGGACGAGCGGAGCGTACCAGCCGCCGCGCCGCGCGGCGAGCACCGTGTAATCAGCCCCGCCCTGGGCGACGTCGAGGCCGATCGCCGTCATGGCGATGCCGCGTCCGCCGTCGGCGCGCCAGCGCCGCTGCGCCGCTTCGATCCAGGCCGCGGGGATGACCTGGAAGTCGTCGTCCTTCAGGCCGGCCGCGAAATTGCCGTCGCGATAGGCCTGCCGCAATTCTTCCGGCAGCCCGGCAAGGACCGCGCCGTAGCCCGTGTTGCGCAGATCGGGATTGTCGGCAAGCCGGGCCGGAATGTAGGTGCGCGAGCGCGCCAGCACGCTCTCGCCGTTGACGAGGTGGGGACCGCGGTCCGCCACCTCGATATCCGCGCCGTCGGGTCCCGTGGTGAACCAGCGCAGTTCGCCGGGATGAGCCGGCCGCGGATGCATCGGATCGAGCCAGGGCGACCAGTGCCTGATGACCCAAAGTCCTTCCGCGGTCGTCGGCGGGTTTGATCCGACCACGACGCGGCAGCGCTGCTGCTCGTCCGCCGACCGGTTCCACCCGATGATGAAGCGATATTGCGAGGCAAGAAAATCGGTGCCTTCATCGAAATAGATGAGATCGTAGGGATTGCCTTTGAAACGCTGCTTGTCGTCCTCGTGTTCGCAGCCGGCGAATTGGATCAGCCGCTCGCCCGCGCCATTGGGGAGCTGCAGCCGCCACCGCTGGGCTTGCCCGTTGAAGCCGTCGCGGCTGCCCAGGATGTCCGCGAGCTGCTCAGCCAGTTTGAGCGCATCCTTATTGATGCGGCGCAGGAGAAGGGAACGTTTGTGTGCGGTCAAAGCGAGGCCGAGTCCCAGCGCGGTTTTGCCGCCGCCGGCCTGTCCGCCGTAAAACAGTTCGTCCGCCAGGCAATGATAGGCGTCGGACTGAGGCCCCTGATTGGGCGTCCACACGAACTGGCCGGTTGCCGAAAGCCAGATCCCGGCCGCCTCGTCCCGCACCTCGGGCGGGGTGCGCCTGAGGCTGCCGACGATCTCGTCGTGGGAAGGGATCTCGTCAGGAAGATCGGTCACGGTCTTGTCCGTCCGCCTTGTCAGCGTCTTCAGCCTTCGGCTTGGCCGCGAGTCCCAGCAGGAGCGTGATGCGGCGCGCGGCGTCGTTGTAGTTGCCGTCGAATTTTGAAGGCGGGCGTCCGCGTTTGTCGGGCAGCAGGCGCAGAAGCCGGCCTATCGCCACCGTGGCGTTCACGGCGGCAGCGGCCTGTCCCCTGTCGACCGCGAGCTGTCGGGCATCCGCCAACTCGCGGATCACAGTTTCGATGGTCATCTCCGCGGGCGTGATGACGGACGGCGCAGGCGCCTTGGATGACGCCGCGGCGCCTCGTTTCGTCTTCGCACCGGCGGCCGTCTTACGGGCTTTGCGGTCGCGCCCGGACGATTTCGGTCGCGGCATTGCACGCCTCCCTCGTCGCTGCATCGGCACACGGCATAGGTCTCAAGGCTGTCCCGGCTGAGCGTCAGCCATCGCGAAAACGTGGCGATGGCCGGAGTCGTTGGCGCCGCCGGCCGACGCCACGCGTATCAGCGCGCGGCGGGCCGGCGGCGCCGTTCGCGGGCGAAGCGTTCCGCAAGGCTGGAGATCGCGGTGCGCCGGGACCTGCGCGCATCGGGGCGGATGAGCGCGCGTCCGTGCTGTCTCCAGGTGCAAACGAAGGCCCGCGAAAGGTAAGCGGCTGCGCTGCGCGCTCGCCTCCGCAAATCTGACGCGGGATGGCGGCGCTGCGGCGGTCTTCCGCTCATATGGAAACGTCGCAGGGCGGGCAAAGCGAAGCGTGCCCGCCCGCCCTCGAAAGGCCGCGCGCGGCGGGCACGGCGCTTCGCGCCTTTGCCCACCCTACGACGATTGCACTCGAGCGGAATCCGCTATAATGACCCGCAGTCAGTTCCTATGTGGCAGCGAAGAAAACCGATGAAACCAAAACAAAGCGCTTTAAGAACAGAAGACCGTGCGTCATAAAATAAAAGCGCCTGAGGCCGTTTAACTCAGGCGCAAATCATCAACATACGTATTTAATCTCATATATTCGCCCCGCTGTCAAGAACAAAATTCGAAGCGGATAAACTCGATGATATGCGCCGATAAACTCGCTTCATTTGTCGCCGCAACAGTTGAACAAACGGGTCACATGTTCGGCCGCTGACGGAGCGCGAAGATCGATTCGGCCTCTCTCGTCCAGGTCTCGGCGGTGTTGCGGTCGGTCCAGGCGGCGCGAGCCGCATAGTCGCGCAGCCCTGCGATCACGACCCGCGCCGCCAGGCCGTGGCGGATGCCGACGTCGGCCTCAATGCTGTGGAACGCCCGCTCGTCGATGACGGCGGCAATGAGTATCTCAAGCGTGCGGTCGCCGAGCCGCGCGCGCTGCGACCAATGGCGGGCCCATCGTTTGTAGCGCGACACCGCGTCGATGATCCAGACCGGCTCGTGGCCGTGATAGGCGGCGTCGCGCTTCTCGAGCGATGGCGATTTAATCATCACGGAGGCGGCCTGCGCATGAAACGCCATCGCGATATCGTCGGCCGCGCGCATCTCCTCCGCGCCGACGCGCTGCTTTTCGATCAGCCTTGCCAGCGGCGCGGCGCGGAAACGCAGGATAGTGGCGCCGGTTCCGCCAATTTCGCGGCCGTCGCCGGATCGGCGTTCCGCCTTGCGGATGGCGCGCTTCAGGCGCAGGAATGCACCGGCGTCGTCGCCGGCCCCCCGCCGTGCGGGCTTGCGGACAGCGGAAAGCGAGGACCGTCCGGCCTGAAGCCGGCTGTCGTCGCGCCCGGTTCGGATCGATCGATTTGCCATAGATGATCCTTGTTTCCAGCATTTTTATTGATCGGATGCGCGATGCCGCTCGATCTGGCGATCGCGATCGCATGAGGCGGGCGGGTCGATTGGCCTATTTGATCAAAGGCTGCGAGAGCCGCGCCAGAGGCTGGAGCCTCAGGGATTGTGCAGGCTCTGCCCTGGCCGGAGCTTCGGCGCAGCCGGCTGGCTGGCGCGCCGCCAGCTCGGCGCATGCGAGCGCCGGCGACGTGCATCCGGAAGAGTGGGGAACCGGATCGAACAATCGCGGCGCTTTGAACGGCCGCGCGTCTTTGACAAGGCCGATCATGGGCGGATTTTCAAGTCCGCGCGCGATCGCGCGCCGCATGGCGCGTTGAAAGGCGAGATCGGCGCTTCGCGACGATTTCGTTGGGTCAGCGCCGCCTGAATCGTTCTGATTGAGCGGCAGCGTCCGGCTGGCGTGCCTCGGGGCGGCATCCTTGATGCGCCGCTCAAGAGAGCCCGATGTGTTGCCTGCGCGTCGGCGATGACTCGCGGCCGATTTCCGATCCCCGGAGGCCGATGTGGTCATCTTTTGTTCGGGCGCTGCGCCACATTGATTCCTCACGACACCTCCAGAGGAAAATCCGGCATGAGCGCAGGGCTGCCCGAGGGCCGAGGACGGAGCTGCACAACATCCGATCGAAATGCCGATCCTCAGCCATTATAGGTAGAGTCCTATTTTTGCGCAAGAAAAAAACCTATTATGCATTGCTCGAAAGTTATGTAGGATACACTGATGGATGCTGCGCGCAGCGCAATTGTCTCACGAGTGGCGGAGCTCGGGCTTTCGCTGTCCGAGTTATCTCTTAAAGTCGGCAAGAACCACGCCTATTTCCAGCAATTCATAAAAAGGGGAGTACCAAACCGATTACCCGAGGAAGTTCGCGGCCGGGTGGCGGAAATTTTGGGACTTGATGAGCGACTTCTGAAGGAAGCATCGTCGACGCAGGTCCGGCTCATGATGACGGATTCGCTGCGAAGCGCGAGCCGCGGTGCTTTATGGATTCCGCTCTATGGGCACGCTGTCGGCGGGAAGGACGGCGAGTTCATCCTCAGTGGCAACCAGGTATCCGAAGTTCTCGCGCCGCCCAATCTTTCGCATGTTCCAGATGCCTATGCGGTCTACGTAGTCGGCGATTCAATGGAGCCGCGCTATTTCGCTGGTGAGACCGTTTTCGTAAATCCGCGCCTGCCAATTGGCCGCGGCTCCTTCGTGGTGGCGCAGATCTCGAAAGGACAGGAGGGCGAGCCGCGCGCTTATGTAAAGCGGTTCGTTTCGCAGGATGCCAAGCGCCTGCGGCTGGAGCAATACAATCCGAAAAAGGTCTTGGAGTTCCCAATATCAACTGTCACTGCAATCCACCGCATAGTTATGAGCGGCGAGAATAGGTAGGTTCCATAGGTATGGAATTGCCGTTTTTCTTACTTTGGCAAATCGGCATCGTACTCCCGGCGCAAATAGGAATGCTCATATTGGAGAGCGCGTTCCGGCCATGTCTGCACATTTGGCACTCTTCGACAAGCTCAGAGCGAAGCGAGCCCACCCGCCCCCGAAAGGCCGCGCGCCGGTGGGCACGGCGCACCGAAGTCGGGCTTGCCCGACTTCGGCAGTCAATAGTTGCCGAAACAGGCAGGAGCCGATTTCGGTTGCGCCTTTGCCCATCCTCCAAGTGATTCCAGTTGACCGGGAGTCGCTGTAGGCAAGTCCCGGCGGATTTCGCAGCCGTGGATTGCGATCAAGCGGGTCGATTGCAGGGAGGGCGCTCTTCGACAAGCTCAGAGGCGCGCTCCTGAGCCCCCAAAAAGCGGCCACAGCACCTGTCCCCGACAATGCGGTTTTAGGGCTTCGGCCGAAAGTCCTGGTCCGGAAACATCGATTCCTTCGGGTCCTGGATGACCACCGGAGTCTGCAGCGCGGCCTGATGACAGGCGTTGCAGGCGTCGGTCAAATGACCATAGTACTCGGCAAACTTGGCTTCATCCTTGTTCTTGATGGCGATGTCGAGCTCGAATAGCGGATCCCTTACGATGGTCTCGACCAGTTCCACGATCCGCTGCTGGCGCCACTGCGGCCACTGGAGCGACAGGCGATCGAACGCATCCGACAACTGCTTTAATTCGTACGCCGCAAAGACCCAGTTCTTCTCACGGCCCGCAAAGGCGAGCTTGACGTGACGCGGCTGGACAGTGGTGCTCATGAGGTCAGCCAGACTCGGGCGGTAAGGGGGCGGGCCTTCCGCGGGCGTTTGCGCAACGGCGGATACCGTAGCCGCAAGCATCACTCCGGCGATCAGGGCGAGTGCTCGCAAAGGCGTCGTCATGGGCTGTCTCCTTTCGTCGATGTTATCAACTTGAAAAAAAGGCGCTGAGCGTTCGCGATCTCTCAAGGGTCATCCGACCCACGCGTCGTGGTGATTGCATCGCCTCGGCTTAACCGGCAACACTAGCCGACAGGTCTACGTCGCGCAATTCCGACAGGAGGTCATAAGATGCAGGCGAGCCGTCGCGATGTTTTTACGGTTGCGTGTGCGCTTGCGGTCGATGCGGCGCTGCGCGCCGCTGTTGCGCCCGCAACCGCGGAGCCGGCGGATGAGCGCCCCAGGGAAGGGGATTATCTGGCCGCCATCGATGCCGCAGCTCCCGAGGCCCTCTCGCCGCGTGATATTGCTGCGCCGCAGGTCATCGCCTGGCCGATGGAGCCGGCGACCCGGCTCATCCGCAATGGTTCACGGCTCAACAAGGTGCTGCTGGTTCGCCTCGATCCCGCAACACTCGTGGGCGCCACGCGGGAGCGCGCGGCCGACGGTGTGGTCGCCTATTCGGCGATCTGCCCGCATGCCGGCTGCGAGGTGAGCGGCTGGATCGAGGAGCAGAAGATCCTCGAATGCCCTTGTCACAATTCGAAGTACAATCCGCGCGACGGAGCGGCGATCATCGATGGTCCGGCCACGCGCAGCCTGGCCGCGCTGCCGCTGAAAATCGTCGATGACAAGCTTGTCGTCGCGAAGCCCTTTATCGGGCGGCTCGGCATTGCGCCGGCCTGACGGCCTTTGGCCTTGCCATCGATCAAACACTTCAATTTGATGCATCGCCATGCCAAAGTGAGAAAGGCTGCGCCGGCGAGCCGCCGCACGTTTCGGCAACCGCGGCTGCAGACCCAGCCCTACGGAGGGGAGGACCATGTTCGACATCGCAAGATTGACTCCGGGCCTGTGCGCCGCCGCGGCGATCGTTGCATCAGGAATCGGCGCAGCATTTGCCCAGGAGACGATCGCGCCCGCGTCGGCGACGCCGGCGGCGCCAATGCCGGAAGTCCTGCAGAGATATACTCCGGTTACGGCCGCGCGGCTGCGTCAGCCAGAGGATGCCAACTGGCTGCTGTTTCGCCGCACCTACGACGGCTGGGGCTACAGTCCGCTTGACCAGATCACCCCCGCCAATGTCGGCCGGCTCGAACCTGTCTGGAGCTTTGCGACCGGCCAGGTGGAAGGCCATCAGGCGCCGCCGATCGTCAACAACGGCGTGATGTTCGTGGCGACGCCCGGCAATCAGGTCATTGCTCTTGAAGCGAACACCGGCAATCTGTTGTGGCGCTACAGGCGGCCGCTGCCTGAGGATCTGACAGACCTGCACCCGACCAGCCGCGGCGTCGGGCTCTACGGCGACAAGGTTTTTTTCGCTTCAGCCGACGCGGTCCTCGTCGCGCTCGACGCCAAGACCGGCAAGGAAGCGTGGACCGCGAAGGTCGCTGAATACAAGAACGGCTACTACACCTCGATCATGCCGCTTGTCGCCGATGGCAAAGTTATGATGGGGACCTCAGGCGGCGAACTCGGCATCCGCGGTTTCGTTGCCGCATATGACCCGGAAACGGGCAGAGAAGCGTGGCGGACCTTCACGGTTCCGGAACCCGGCCAAGCCGGCAGCGAGACGTGGCCGCAGGGCGACCAGTGGAAGACCGGCGGCGGCTCGGTCTGGGTGCCCGGCACCTACGATCCGGAAACCAATCTTGCCTTCTGGGGCACCGGAAACGGCGGCCCCTGGATGGGAGACCAACGTCCGGGCGACAATCTCTACACCTCCTCAACGATCGCGCTGGACGGCAACACCGGACAGATCAAGGGGCACTTCCAATATCACCAGAACGACTCGTGGGATTGGGATGAAGTCTCCCCGCCGATTCTCGTCGACTACAACTTCAACAACAGGACCGTGAAGGGGCTGGTCGACGTCGCGCGCGACGGCTATCTCTGGCAGCTTGAGCGCACCGCCGGAAAGATCAACTTCGTCGCGGCGCAAAACTTCGTCAGTCACAACGTGTTCAAGGGCGTCGAACCCGATACGGGCCGCCCGATTGTCGATCCCGATCACAAGCCCGGCACCAACAAGACGGTGACGTTCTGTCCAAGTCTGTGGGGCGGCAAGGACTGGCCGCCGGCCGCCTACAGCCCGAAAACCCGGCTGGTCTACATCCCGGCGAACGAGAACCTCTGCAGCGAACTCAGGGCCGAGGTGCCGAAATACGTCGCCGGCGAGCGCTACACCGGCGTCACCACCAACGTGCTGCGCGTCCGCGCCGGCGCCGACCATATCGGCGAGTTGCAGGCCTGGAATCTGGATACCCGCAAACGCGCCTGGACAGCCAATCTTCCGACCGAGAACTGGGGCCCGGTGCTCGCGACGGGCGGCGGCGTGGTGTTCTCCGGCGGCACCGCCGATCGCCTGTTCCGGGCATTCGACGCCGAGACCGGCAAGATACTTTGGCAGTACCCGACGCTATCGGGGGTCAATGGCGTGCCAGTATCGTTTGCGGTCGACGGCAAGCAATATATTGCGGTCCAATCGGGCTGGGGCGTCGACGCCGCCCGCATGCAGAGAGCGCTGAACCTCGTTTTTCCGGGAAAATATGCCGAGGTCCCGCAGGGAGGCGCAGTGTATGTCTTTGCCGTAAAGTAGCGGCTGGAGGACTGGGCCACGCAGCGAGGCGAGGTTGTGCGGGCCCCCGGCGTCCGCACACCGTCCGCTCGCGAAGCGGCGGCGGGAGCAGCGCGCACAGGCAGCCTCCGCCAGCATTGGCGACTCCAGGCAAGATATCGATGTTTGAATCGAAAAGATTGCCGTCCCGCTTTTCGCCTCTCCCCGACGGGGAGGGGTGAAGCGCCTCTCGCTCGACCTTTATCGCAAATGCCTGGCTGGATCGCCAAAGCGGCGTGGCATGTATTTGCCGCATCCTGGAGGCCGAAGCGTCGGGTCGCTGCCCCGGCGCTCGCCCCGCGCGCACCAGGTAGCAGCTGTGCTCGATCAACCACAGTGCGGCGCCAAAGTGCTCAGGCGACGCGGTTGTGCGAAAGTTTGATTCGGCAAGATGCCATGAGACTTGGTATTCGCATGAGCAGGCCCCGGAACAACGTCGGGCGGGAATGAAGGAAAAGCCTTAGCGATCCCGCAGATTGTTTTGGGCAATGTTGGGGGAGTGTGCGGCTATGGATAACGAACTCGAAGACGAGGAATATCAGCTGTCAGGGCAAATCAAAGTTGCCCTCCGGACCATTTCCTGGCCCGAGGCATTTCCTTTGCGGGATCGCCTGGAAATGACCACTCAGGCGCTGACCGCCCTTTTTGAGGAGGAACGCCGGAAAAAGGCCGTCGACGAGTTTGAAGAGATCATGAGGCGGCCGGGCGGCCTGGAGGCCTTTGAGGAGTTCCTTCGGGATTTCAGGAACCGCAAAGTTGAACTCAGAACCGTATTCCGGCAGCCGCGCTAATGAGGGGCGCCCCTTGGGCGCCCGACTTCATGGGTAGTCCTCCGCTCGGCGTCAATCAAATCAAACGCCCCCGGATTGGAGCCTGGTTGCGCCGCATGCTGTCGAGGTAATGGCTGGAGAAAGCTGATGTCGGGGCGACGCTCGTGGCCGCCCCGTTATTGACCGTCGTCGCTCCGTGCAGACGCCGCGGCCGAATCACAATAGAGGCGAACGGCGCGGTTACGCCGCCTTTCTCTCAAGATCCGCCCGCCACTGGCCCCTGGTCGCAAGGCCGTTCATCCGCGCGCGGTGCGTAAAGGCGCGCTGCGCGGCGGCGACGTTCTCGGGCCTGCCCGACCAGGCTTTCTGCGGAGCGGCCTGGAGCGCGCGGCCGTAGGAGAATGTCAGCTTCCACGGCAGATTGCCGATGCGGTTCATGGCGTCGAGATGGGCGGTCGCCTCCTCGTCCGATTGCCCGCCCGACAGAAAAGCGATGCCCGGAACCGCGGCGGGAACGCAGGCCTTGAGCAGCCGCACAGTCTTTTCCGCGACCTCGTCGACGCCGGCGCGCTTCGGGCTCTTCTTCCCCGCAATCGCCATGTTGGGCTTGAGCACCATGCCTTCGAGCGCAACGCGATTGTAGTAAAGCTCGTGGAAGGTCTCCTTGAGCATCCATTGGGTGACTTCGTAGCAGCGGTCGATGTCGTTATCGCCGTCCATCAGCACTTCGGGCTCCACGATCGGCACAATCCCGGCCGCCTGGCACAATGCCGCATAGCGGGCGAGCGCATGGGCATTGGCATGGATGGCGGTATGGGTCGGGATGCCGGGCCCGATATCGATCACGGCGCGCCATTTGGCAAAGCGCGCACCCTGCTCGAGATATTTTGGCAAGCGTTCGGTGAGTTTGTCGAGACCGATTGTGACGACCTCGTTCGGGCAGCCCGGCAGCGGCTTCGTACCCTCATCGACCTTGATGCCGGGGATCGCGCCGGTCTGTTCGATCAATTTCACCAGCGGCGTGCCATCCCGCGCCTTCTGCCAGATGGTTTCATCGTAGAGAATGACGCCCGAAATGCAGTCGCGCATGGCCTCGGTGGAGCGAAACAGCAGCTCGCGGTAATCGCGCCGATTGTCCTCGGTGTTCTCAACGCCGATCGCGTCGAAACGGCGCTTGATCGTGCCGGTTGATTCGTCCGCTGCCAAAATGCCCTTGCCGGGCGTCACCATTGCGTTTGCGACCCTGTTCAACTCATCGAGGTTCATCGCCATCTCCTCCATCCTCATCTGGCTAAGTCGGCGGCGCAGGGAGAGCACGCAGGGTGGGCAAAGCGAAGCGTGCCCACCTTGCCAGCCTGGTCGGCACGGCGCGCCCCTTCGACAGGCTCAGGAGCGCGCCTTTGCCAACCCTGCGATGCCTTATCGAAATCGCCTGCATTTCTAGCCTACCGCACCCGCAAAACCTCGACGCCTGGCAACGCCTTGCCTTCCATCCACTCGAGAAACGCGCCGCCGGCTGTCGACACGTAGGTGAAGCGCTTGCCGGCGCCAGCCGCATTGAGGGCGGCCACCGTATCGCCGCCGCCCGCGATCGATACCAGATTGCCGGCCTGGGTCAGTTCCGCGGCTGCTTCGGCCACCTCAACCGTGCCGTTGTCAAACGGTTCCATCTCGAACGCCCCAAACGGGCCATTCCACACCAGCGTCTTCGTGCGCGCCAGCACGGAAACGACGTGCTCGATGGTGCGCGGGCCGATATCGAGGATCATCTCGTCCGCCGCGACGGCGTCGACCCCCGTCACGCGCGACGGCGCAAGCGCCTTGAATTCCTTCGTCACCACTGCGTCGACCGGCAGCACGATCTCGCAGCCGCCTGCTTCGGCTTGCGCGAGAGTCTGGCGCGCCGTCGCGACAAGGTCGTGCTCGCAAAGCGATTTCCCCACTGGCCGCCCCCGGGCAGCCAGAAAGGTATTGGCCATGCCGCCGCCGATCATCAGCGTGTCAACCTTGGCGATGAGATTGCCGAGCAGGTCAAGCTTTGTCGACACCTTGGCGCCGCCCACAATGGCGGCAAGCGGTCGCTGCGGCGATAAGAGCGCCCTCGCAAGAGCATCAAGCTCTGCCTGCATGTTGCGGCCCGCATAGGCCGGAAGCCTATGGCCGAGCCCTTCGGTCGACGCATGCGCGCGGTGTGCGGCCGAGAAGGCGTCGTTGACCCAGATATCGCCGAGCGCCGCCAGCGCGTCGATGAAACCGGGATCGTTCTTCTCTTCGCCGGCGTGAAACCGGGTGTTTTCGAGGCAAACGATGTCGCCGTTCTTCATTGCGCTCACTGCAGCCTCGGCCGCCGGGCCGATGCAGTCGTCGGCAAATCCGACCGGGCGATTGAGGACGCCGGCGAGCGCATCAGCGGCGGGTTTGAGCGAATCCTTCGAATTGCGCCCCTTGGGTCGCCCAAAATGCGACAGCAGGATCACCTTGCCGCCTTTGTCGGCGATTTCCGCGATCGTCGGCGCCGCCCGTTCAAGCCGCGTCCGATCGCTGACCTTGCCGCCTTCCATCGGCACGTTGAGGTCCACCCGGAGCAGCACGCGCTTGCCCTTGAGGTCGGCCTCATCAAGTGTGCGAAACGCGGACACGACGAAATCGGCGCCTCAGATCAGCTTGCCCATAGCGACGGCCGTGTCGGCCATGCGGTTGGAGAAGCCCCACTCGTTGTCGTACCAGGACATCACCCGCACCAGGGTGCCATCCATGACCTTGGTCTGGTCCATGTGGAAGATCGATGAGCGCGCATCGTGGTTGAAGTCGATCGAGACGTTCGGCCGTTCGGTATAACCAAGGATGCCTTTGAGCTGCTGCTCGGCGGCGCGTTTGACCGCGCTATTGATCTCATCCTTGGTGGTGTTGCGCTTGGCTACGAACTTGAAGTCGACAACCGATACGTTGGGCGTCGGCACCCTTATGGCGACGCCATCGAGCTTGCCGTTGAGTTCGGGCAGCACCAAGCCGACCGCCCTGGCGGCGCCGGTTGAGGTCGGGATCATGGAGAGCCCCGCGGCGCGGGCGCGATAGAGATCCTTGTGCACCTGATCAAGGGAGGGCTGATCATTGGTGTAGGAGTGGATCGTCGTCATGAAGCCCTTCTCGATGCCGATCGCCTCATTCATGACCTTGGCGAGCGGCGCCAGGCAGTTCGTGGTGCACGAGGCGTTCGAGACGATCATGTCGTTTTTCGTCAGCTTGTCGTGATTGACGCCGTAGACGACCGTGAGATCGGCATTGTCAGCCGGCGCTGAAATCAGCACCCGCTTGGCGCCGGCCTCAAGGTGCGCCTTGGCCTTTTCCTTGGACGTAAAAATGCCGGTGCATTCGAGCGCAATGTCGATGCCCAGCGCCTTCCAGGGGAGTTCGGCCGGATTCTTGACCGCCGTGACCTTGATCGGCCCGGTCCCGCACTCGATGGTGTCGCCATTCACCCTGACGTCGCCAGGAAAGCGGCCGTGAATTGAGTCGAAGCGCAGCAAGTGCGCGTTGGTTTCGGGCGGCGCGAGATCGTTGATGGCTACGACCTCAATGTCCCCGCGGCCGGATTCCACAATGGCGCGCAGGACATTGCGGCCGATCCGGCCAAACCCATTGATGGCGACGCGAACTGACATTTCCGGCTCCTTTTAGGATTCAAAACGTTAAGATCGAAAACGATCCAAATCGTCATGAGGGGACGGGTCAAAAGGGCGCGGGGCGCCACGTCGGCCGCGTCTGAGGATCAATAGAGACGTGGAAGTCCCAAGCGGAGTACCGTCTCAATGGCGGCGTTGATATCACATGCCCTTATTCTTTCTAGCGCTCATTTCAGCTTTCAGCATTGATCTTAGTTAATGCCGCCAGGGCCGCTTCAGCAGCCCGCTTCGGCGTAATCCCGAAGTGAAGGTAGAGATCTTTGACGGGCGCGCTGGCCCCGAACCCTGTCATGCCGACGAACGCCCCGTCGGAACCGATAATTGCGTCCCACCCCTGCCGGACCGCCGCCTCGATTCCAACGCGTACGGGTGCGGTTCCGATTACGGCGGCCCTTGCGTCCGCAGGCGCGCGCTCCAGCAATTCAAAGCATGGCGCCGACACCACCCGGGCGGCGACACCGCGCTCGGCCAGCAACTCCCGCGCCTCGACCGCGATCGCGACCTCCGAGCCGGAGGCGAAAAACGACACCTGCGCGGACCCACCCTCTGCAGGCAGCAGCTCGTAGGCCCCCGCGGCGCAGCGATTTTCGGTTGTGAACCCGGTGCGAAGCTGGGGCAGGTTCTGCCGCGTCAGCACCAATGCGCTCGGCGAGGTGCGGGCGCGCAGCGCAAGTTCCCAGCATTCGGCCGTCTCCACCGCGTCGCAAGGCCGGAATACCAGAAGGTTCGGCATCGCCCGCAGCGCCGCGAGATGTTCAACCGGTTGGTGCGTCGGCCCGTCCTCGCCAAGGCCGATCGAATCATGCGTGAGAACATAGATGACGCGCTGCCCCATGAGCGCGGCCAGCCGGATCGCCGGCCGGCAATAGTCGGAGAACGCCAGGAACGTACCCGAGTACGGGATGACGCCGCCATGCAGGGCCATGCCGCTCATGGCGGCCGCCATCCCGTGCTCCCGCACGCCATAATGAATGAACCGGCCGGCGGGCTGCGCGGCCGACATCTCTGCCATGCCTTTCGGCCGCGTGTTGTTCGACCCGGTGAGGTCCGCGGACCCGCCGATCATCTCGGGAAGCGCTGCGGTCAAGGCTCCCAGCGCGAACTCGGACGCCGCCCTGGTGGCGATTTCTTTCGGAGCCGCCGCAAGCTTTTCCTTGAGACTGCGGACTGCGCCGGCCAGCGCCTCCTCCGGCAGGTCGCCGGCAAGCCGGCGGTTGAACTCGGCGCGCTGGCCGGCCGCGAGGCTTGCCACCCGCTCCTCCCAGGCAAGCCGCGCGGGCCGGCTGCGTTGTCCGGCTGCTCGCCAGGCATCGCGAATATCGGCCGGCACCACGAACGGCGGCGAAGCCCAGCCTAGCCGTTCCCGCGCGCCTTTGATTTCGTCTGCGCCGAGCGGCGAGCCGTGGCTGTCCTTGGTGCCTGCCTTGGTGGGGGCGCCGAATCCGATGGTGGTGCGGCAGGCGATAAGGGTTGGTCGGTCGGTCGACTTGGCCCACGCGATGGCGGCGGCGATCGCTTCCGGGTCCTGCCCGTCGATCCGGGTCGCGTTCCAGCCGCACGCCTCGAAGCGCTTGACTTGATCGACCGAGTCCGCAAGCGACAGCGGGCCGTCGATCGAGACGCCGTTGTCATCGTAGAGCACAATGAGCTTTGCAAGCCGCTGGTGGCCGGCGAGCGCGACCGCTTCGTGGCTGATGCCCTCCATGAGGTCGCCGTCGGAGGCCAGGACAAAGGTGTGATGATCAACCAGGCCGGCCCCGAATTCGGCCGCGAGGCGCCGCTCCGCCAGCGCCATGCCGACCGCATTGCCAAGTCCTTGGCCGAGCGGCCCCGTGGTTGTCTCCACGCCGGGCGGATGGTCATGTTCCGGGTGTCCGGCGGTGAGCGAGCCAAGCTGGCGGAACCGCTTGATCTCGTCGATCGTCATCGCCTCGTAGCCGAGAAGGTAAAGCAGCGCGTAGAGGAGCATCGAGCCGTGGCCGGCCGAGAGCACGAAGCGATCACGGTCGGGCCAGTGCGGCTTTGCGGGATCGAATTTCAAAAAACGCGTGAACAGGACGGTGGCGATGTCGGCCGCGCCCATTGGCAGGCCGGGATGGCCGCTCTTTGCCTGCTCGACCGCATCCATCGCCAGTGCTCGAATGGCGTTCGCCATGCGGTCATGTGCGGCGCGGCCCACGGGCGCCGGCGCCTCGGCAGCATGCGGCGATGCGGTTGCGAATTGGTTCGCTGCTCCCATGCAATTGGCTCAAAATGCTAAAGATTGGGGGAACTCGACGCCCAGGATCGCACACAGCAAGTCCGCCGTCCGAGGCCGGGACTGCTTAGCATGTGAGCGCTCCGAGTCAACGAAACTCGCCGGGACCGCGGGCGGGGCGTCCGCGCTCCCAGCCTGGGCAGAGCTTCGCGCCGGACAGGCGTTTGCGTTGACGCCGCCTCGACGATAACCGTAAGCTTCAAGGGTGGGGTGGACAGAAAGGCGACCACCAGATAGAGGCCGTCAGGACATGTCCGAACCAGAAAGCATCGCGAGCCGCACGACCCGATTTGATCAGGCCATTAAACGGGTAACCGATGCGCTTGATGCGCTCGACGCCGTCCTCGAGCAGCGCTTCCGCAGCGCGCCAGGCGGCGGCGCGCTCACCGAGCAGGTTCACCTCCTCAACATCGATCGATCCCGGCTGGCGTCCGAACTTGACGCGGCGCGGGCCCGCACGCGCGAACTTGAAAGCGGCAATCGGGAGGCGGTGCGCCGCATCGATGAGGCGATGAATGCCATCCGGGCCGTCATTGCAGCCAATCGGAACTGAACACCTCCTGGCCCCGCCGCTCGCGGGAACGGGCAGGAAGGTGGGATCGGGAGCTCGCCCATGGCCCACGTGAGCGTCACCATCAATGGTCGACAATATCGCATGGCGTGCGACGACGGCCAGGAACATCATCTGGCGCGGTTAGCCCATGATCTCGACCAGCGCATCTCGAACCTGCGCGCCGCCTTCGGCGAAATAGGCGATCTGCGGCTCACCATCATGGCGGCGCTTATCGCCATTGACGAGCTCTCGGAGCAGCGCCAGCGCCTGCACCGCATCGAGACCGAGCTGACCTCCCTGCAACATGCGCGCGCCGCCGCCGCGGATCGCGCAGACGCGATTGAAGCGGATATGGTGGCCGCCCTCACCTCCGCGGCCGAGCGGATCGAAAAGGCGGTCCGCCTGTTTGAGCAGGCGGATGAGGCGCCTCAGGCCGCCATAGGCTGACGCGGGAGCGCCAAACGGCGCGAGGCGCAGCCCGGTTGAGCGACAGCGAAACCCGGGACACCCGATTCCTGTCGACAGGCGCGACGTGCGGATGGCCGAACAACAAGCCCGGCCATGACCATTGCAAAGGCGGCGATTACTTCGCCGCGGCCGGGAATGCCGGCAGCTTGCCGACGTCGCGCGCGTCGTGCTGAATGACAACCGTGGCCTTGAGGTTCGCCGCAATCTTCTTGAAGCGATCGAGCGAAGCCAGCGTCTCGGCGCGGTCGGTGTTGAAGGTGGGCACGCCGCTGGCGTCATAGTTTTCCTGGAAATGCGCGAGGTCGCCGCTGAGCAGCACGGGACCCTTCTGCGCGAGGTTCACCAGCAGGCTGTGGTGGCCTGGCGTATGACCGGGCGTGTTGAGCATCACGACGGTGCCGTCGCCGAACACGTCCTTGTCCCCCGGCACCGGTTCCACCTTGCCGCCGCCGCTGATCCAGGGCGTGAAAGTCGCGGAATTCACCAGAGGGCTCTTCTTGGCGGGATCGGCCAGCACGTCCCAATCGCCCTTGCCGATCAGCAGGGTCGATTTCGGAAACAAATCCACCTGGCCCACGTGGTCGCCATGATAATGGCTGATGCCGACATATTTGACGCTTTCGGGCTTCACCCCCAGCTTGGCGATGAGTTCGACGATGCTCTCCTTAGGCGCCGTGGCTCCCGCACCCTTCCCGAAGCCGGTATCCCACACCATGTAGTCGTCACCGTGCTTGATCAGGTAGCAGCTGAAGACAAGCTGAACTTTCAGGCCGCTGAAGTCATAGGTATCGGAAAAGCGCAGGCCGGGACCCGTGCGTGCACCGACGTCCGTCGGCGGACCGCTGGTGCCGCAGTCGAGGCGGGTGAGCGTCACTTCGGGCGCAGCTTGCGCTGAGGCCGACAGGCTCGCCAGCGCGTTTGCACAGACGCCGATCGCCAGCATGGATAAAATTCGCCGCATGATGTCCTCCCAAAGGTAGCTGCAACGAAAGCCGAACTTGCACCGGCGCGGATGTTGCCCGGTTGCAGGAGTTCGGTCAATGAGCACTCTCCCCGCCGTCGTGTCCGCGCTTGTCCGTCACAAGCCCTGCCACGCGCTCGAGCGCGACCCGCTGACAATCCGCTCGCGCCGTTTTTTGGATCGGCGGCCCGCCGCCGCGCTTGAACTTGCCTGACTGGGAACGCATATCGATGACGCCATGAAACTGCCGACGCTCGTTGTTCTGGTGCTAACGGCCGGGATGGCCGCAAGTGGAACCGCCGCCCCGGCGGCTGCCGCCGAGCAGGCGGCGCCCTTCGATGCCGGTCTCGCGCGGCTCTCCGAAATTCTCGGCAGCCTGCATTATCTGCGCGGCCTGTGCGGCGCCAACGAGGGCAACAAGTGGCGTGCCGAGATGCAGGCGCTGCTTGATGCCGAGGCCCCGTCCGGGCAGCGGCGGTCGCAATTCATCGCTCGCTTCAATCATGGCTACCGGGCCTATCTGCAGACCTACCACACCTGTACGCCCGCTGCCGAAGTTGTGATCCGCCGCTATCTTGAAGAGGGCTCGAAGATCGCCCGCGAGGTCACGGCCCGCTACAGCAATTAACCGTTTCTAAAGGTCGCGCTTTAACGCCGCGAGGCGCGTGCTAGTTTGACGGCTGCGACGGGGATGCGGCGGCGGGCCGCAGAGGTTATACGTCATCATGAGATCAGCACCGGTGGCGCGTGGTTCATTGCCGGATCACGAGCAGAAGCAGGCCGCGCTCGATTTGCTCCAGGACGCTTGGGTCGAGGCTCGCCTGTGCGGCGTCGACGGCGATTGCATGGCGCAGGCATGCTTGTTCACGGCCCTTAGCGAACTGGTCTCGACCTATGGGGAGAATGCCGCGGCACGCTACGCGGAAGGCCTGCCCGACCGCATCGCCAATGGCGAATTTTCGATTCAGCTGGCGCGGCAGTAGGATCTGGCAGCCCGGACGGAGCGAGCGCAATCGGAGAACAGGGCGCCTGCCCCCGCTGCTTGCGCGGGAAGCTGGACCGGTATAGGCAAAAACCCATGAAGGCAGCACTGCTTCCGGATCGCGGCGTCGTCAAGGTCGCAGGCGAGGACGCGCGCGGTTTTCTCAACGGCCTGTTGACCTCCGATATCGGCCGGGTGACGCCGGACGACGCCAGTTTTGCGGCGCTGCTGACGCCGCAGGGCAAGATCATCGTCGATATGATCGTTGCCGAGGCGCCGCGTGCGGACGGCGGCGGCTTCTTCCTTGATGTCCCCAAAGCCCTCGCGAAATCCTGCGTAGACCGGCTCAATTTCTACAAGCTGCGCGCCAAGGCGATCGTCGAGGATTTGTCCGAGGTGCTGGGCGTCATGGCCGTCTGGGAGGGAGAGGCCGAGACGGAGTACGGATTGTGCTATCGCGATCCGCGCCTGCCGGCGCTCGGTTATCGCATCATGCTGCCGCCTCACCTCGCCGCGGAGGCGGCGGCGGACCTCGGCGCTGCGCTGATTCCGGCGAGCGCCTTCGAGGCGCACCGCATTGCGCTCGGCATCCCCCGCGGCGGCCTCGATTTCACCTACGGCGACGCATTCCCGCACGAAGCCGATATGGACCAGCTCAATGGCGTCGATTTCCACAAGGGCTGCTTCGTCGGTCAGGAAGTCGTGTCGCGCATGGAGCATCGCGGCAACGTCCGCACCCGCATTGTGCCGGTGGCCTATGACGACTTTGCGCCCGAGGCGGGCGCGGCTGTCACGGCAGCCGAGAAGCAGGTCGGCACTTTCGGCTCGTCGGCCGACGGACGAGCGCTGGCGATGCTGCGCCTCGATCGCGCTGAGGACGCGCTGGCGGCGCGCCACCCCCTGGTGGCCGGCGCCGTGACCCTGCGCCTCGTCAAGCTCGACTGGCTGCGGTTTGCATTGCCGGGAGAACGGAAGGCGGGGTGAGGGTCACCCGCGGACGGGAAACTGGCCCGGTCCAATGCAGCCCGGATTGAGCAGAGCGAAATCTGGGGGCGGCCTATCGACGCGGCAACGCCGCCCCCGGGTGTCGCTTGCGCTCAACCGGGCTACGCTTCCAAGAGCGCCAGCATTGGCGCAAGCACGCAGGGACACTATAACCAACACATGTCAGCCATCCTGCATCCCGACGGCCTGCCGCGCTGCCCGTGGCCGAAACAGGACCCCCTCTACGTTGCCTATCACGACGACGAGTGGGGCGTGCCCGAGCGGGACGATCGCGCCCTGTTCGAAAAGCTCCTGCTCGACGGGTTTCAGGCCGGGCTGTCGTGGATCACGATTCTGCGCAAGCGCGACAATTTCCGCCGCGCTTTCGACGGGTTCGAACCCGATGCGATCGCGCGCTATGACAAGCGCAAGGTGACGGCGCTGATGAACGATGCCGGGATCGTGCGCAACCGCGCCAAGATCGAGGGCGCGATATTGTCGGCGCGCGGCTATCTCGACATCATGGAGAAAGGTCCCGGCTTCTCGGCGTTGCTGTGGGATTTTGTCGACGGCGAGCCGCAGGTGAACCATCGGCGCCGCATTGCCGACATTCCGGCCGAAACGCCGCTTTCCCGCGCGATCTCCAGGGAGCTCGCCGGCCGCGGCTTCAAATTCGTCGGCCCGACCATCGTCTACGCCTTCATGCAGGCGGTCGGAATGGTGAACGACCATCTGGTGAGCTGCTATTGTCATCCGGAGCGTGCAGCCGAGAAGAAAGGGCAGCCCGGATGGAGCGCAGCGACATCCCGGATCGGCCGCGCCGCCGAGCGCGGCTGATCCCGGATCACGCTTCACTGCATCCGGGCTATTCGCGCCGTCGGCGTCAGGATCGCGCCCCAGAACGGGCAGCACGGAGGAGGCGCAACGACATCCGGCGCCGTTCCACCATTTGCGGCAACGCTGTCCCCGGGTTTCGCTGGCGCTCAACCCGGGCTACCTTAAGCGTAAAATCGTTTGCAGACACCGGAGGAACCCCATGCTTGCCAAATTGCTGTCTCGCGTCGCCGCGTCGCTTGCAGCGCTGGCGCTCGCATCCGGCGCCGCACTCGCGAAGATCACCATTGCGATCGGCGGGGCCGGCTGCCTGTGCTACTTGCCGACCGTGCTGGCGGAGCAGCTCGGGGAATACAAGAAGGCCGGCGTTGAGATCGAACTCGTCAATTTCAAAGGCGGCTCCCAGGCGCTCACGGCGGTGATCGGCGGCAGCGCCGACGTGGTTTCGGGCTATTACGACCACTGCGTCAATCTCGCCGCCAAAAACCAGAACCTGCAGGCCTTCGTGGTCTACGATCGCTACCCCGGCCTGGTGCTCGGCGTCTCGCCGCGCCACACGGCCGAGATCAATTCCGTGAAGGATCTTGCCGGCAAGAAGGTCGGCGTCAGCGCGCCGGGCTCCTCGACCGACTTCTTCCTGAAATACCTGCTTGCGAAGAATGGCGTTGCCCCCGACTCCGTCGCGGTGATCGGCATCGGGCTCGATGCCACCGCCGTCGCCGCCATGGAGCAGGGCGCCGTCGATGCCGCCGTGATGCTCGACCCGACGCCGACCCTCCTGAAAGCGAAATTCTCAGGCCTGAAAATCTTGAGCGACACCCGCAGTGAGGCCGACACGCTGTCGGTCTTCGGCGGCGAATATCCGGGCGGCGCGCTTTACACGCGCGGCGACTGGATCGCCAGGCACGAGAAGGAGACCCAGGCGCTCACCGATGCGATCCTCGCCACCTTGAAGTGGATTCACTCCCACACGGCCGAGGAGATCATGGCGAAAATGCCGGACGATCTGGTCGGGCCCGACAAGGCGCTTTATCTCGCGGCGTTGAAAAGCACGATCCCGATGTATTCGATTACCGGCCGCATGGATCCGAAGGGCGCGGCGGCGGTGCTCAGCGTATTCGGCCAGTCCTCGCCCGATATAGCGAAGGCGAAAATTGATCTGGCCAAGACCTACACGAACAGGTTCGTCGAGCAGGCCGCGCAAAGGTTAGGGCTGCGGTAGCCATTCCCGCTCCCCCGCTTGAGGGGAAAGGCTGGGGAGGGGCCTTTGCGGCGATCCTAGCCGTGAGGCGGCCCCCCCTCCCTAACCCTCCCCCGCAAGCGGGGGAGGGTTAGTGCCGCGGGCGCGACCGTTCCCGCATTGCGCTTCCCTCCATGCGGGCTACAAGAGCCTCGCATGAACCTCATCTCCATCCAGTCCCACGTGGCCTATGGCCACGTGGGTAATTCGGCTGCGGTGTTTGCCTTGCAGCGGCTCGGCTGCGAGGTTTGGCCTGTCCACACCGTGCAGTTCTCGAACCACACGGGCTACGCCGCGTGGAAAGGCGAAGTCTTTGCGGCGGCGCATATCAGCGAGGTGGTCGACGGCATCGCCAGCCTCGGCGTGCTCAGCGCGTGCGATGGCGTAGTGTCGGGCTATATCGGCGCGGTCGAAACCGGCGAGGCGATCCTCGCGGCGGTCCGCAAGGTCAAGGCCGCCAACCCCAATGCGCGCTACTGCTGCGATCCGGTCATCGGCAACCGCGCCCGCGGCGAATTCGTGCGGCCCGGCATTACGGAATTCATGCGCGAGTGCGCCGTACCGGCGGCAGACGTCGTCACGCCCAACCACTTCGAGCTTGACCGGCTTGCCGGCCGCGAATCGCGAAACCTCGCCGCCATCTTGTCCGCAGTGCACGCCATCCACACCCGCGGCCCCCGCGCCGTGCTGGTCACCTCCGTACGCTCCGAAGCTACCCCCGCCGACAGTGTCGACATCATTGCCTCGGATGCAAGCGGGCGATATCTCGTCCGCACGCCGCTGCTGGCGACACCGGCCAATGGCGCGGGCGATCTCATCGCGGCCGTGTTCTTCTTCCACTACCTGTGCTCGGGCTCGGCCGCAGATGCGCTTGCCGCTGCGACATCGTCCGTGTTCGGCGTGTTGCGACGAACGCGCGACGCCGGCGCATCCGAAATCGTCTTGATCGCTGCGCAGGACGAACTCGCGGCGCCGTCCAAGACATTTGCCCCGGTCAAGGTCGGCCTTTGACAAATTCCGCGCGTTCCTGCAAGCCGCCTCGCCATGCCAGATACGCACATCGTCCCGGTCGATCGCCTTGATGTGGGCTTCGCCCCGTTTCGGTGGCGGTTCGCCGAAACGCGCCGCGACGACATCGCAGCGCATTTCGCCATGCGCCGCCAGGCGACGCCGCAGCTTTGGAACGGGCGCGTCCTGCTCATGCGCGACTTTGCGATTCGTGACGGCATATTGCGCGGCACCTATTTTGAGGCAGGCTTCGCGGAATTCCTGGCATGGCGCGACTGGAACTTTCCCGACTCCACGGTGGTCAATTGCTTCGCCATGGGCGCATTGCGCGCAAGCGACGGCGCCTACCTGCTCGGCGTGATGGGCGATCACACCGCCAATGCGGGCCGAATCTATTTTCCAGCCGGCACGCCTGATCCCGACGACGTGCGCGGGGAAACTGTCGACCTCCTCGGCAACGTCCTGCGCGAGCTGGCGGAAGAGACCGGCCTGACGGATCGCGATGTCGCCATCGCCTCAGGATGGCACGCGGCGGTCGACGCCTCGCGCGTCGCCCTGATGAAATGCATTGATGTGCCCTGCCCCGCGCCGCAGGCGAGAAACAGGATGCTCTCCCACCTCGCGCGCGAGACTCAGCCTGAACTCCGCGACATCCGCATCGTCCGCTCGGCCGCGGACCTTGATCCGGACATGCCGCGCTTCGTCACGGCGTACTTGATGCATATGTGGAACTTGTGACCTTGGACCATGAATTTCGCGAAGATCATCAAACGCTTTCGCATCGAAAAGGCGCATGGCTTCCGGCTCTCGGATTTCGACCCGGCCGACACCTGCGGACTCGATATCGGCAAAGCCGCCGCCAAGGACATGATTGCCGATGGTTTGCGCCATCTCACCGCCATGCAGGAGAAGCTTTATGCCCAGAACCAATGGGCGCTGCTGATCATTCTGCAGGGCATGGACGCGTCGGGTAAAGATGGCGTCATCAAGCACGTCATGTCGGGCCTCAATCCGCAGGGCTGCGAGGTTCACGCCTTCAAGCATCCGAGCGCCGAAGACCTGGAGCATGATTTCCTGTGGCGGGCGGCGCGGCGCCTGCCGGCGCGCGGGCGCATCGGCATCTTCAACCGCTCCTACTACGAAGACGTGCTGGTGGTGCGCGTGAGGCGCGAGCTGCTGGGACGCCAGAACCTGCCGGCGCAGCTCGTGACCAAGGCGATCTGGTCGGAACGCTTCAACAGCATCCGCGCCTTCGAGCGCCATCTCGCGCTCAACGGCACGTTGGTGCTGAAATTTCATCTGCGCATTTCCAAAGAGGAGCAGCGGCAGCGTCTCCTGGCGCGGCTCGACGAGCCGTCGAAGCGCTGGAAATTCTCCATGGACGACGTGGATGACCGCAAGCTCTGGGGCCGGTACATGGAGGCCTACGAGGATGCGATCCGCAACACCGCGACCGCGGAAGCGCCGTGGTACATTGTGCCGGCCGATCACAAATGGTTCGCCTGGCTGACGGTGGCGGCTGCGATTGGAGGCGCGATGGAACGCCTCAAACTGGAATTTCCGCTGGTCAGGGGCAAGGCGCTCGAAGAGCTTGAGAGGGTGCGGCGGGCTTTGGGGGCGGCGAAATAGGTGTCCCAAGCACGCGCCCGCAGCCAAAAACGACTTGCCCTACACGCCTCCTTTCCGCTAGAACGTGCCTCCGACCCATCGGGTTAACGCGAACTTCGCCCGTTTTCGCGACCCGCGGAGTCAATACTTGAGGGTTTGGCATGTCGATTGGCCGCGACATTCGCGCGATCGGCGGGGGGACGACGGTCCGCCCCAATCGAAATCGGCTGTTGCCGATTTCGATCACTTTATCGAGTGGCCGAAACCCGCGTATACGCGGTTTCGTCCGAGCCTCCCTTATTCTTTTCGCGCTGCTCCTTATTCGCCCCTGAGGGCCGGCTGGGCGCTTCTCGCCTGGGCGCTCAGGGGCCTTCCACAGCGGAACCTGAAAGAGCGCCTTGCGGGCGCAATCTTTGGCAGCCATCTCTTTAAGAAAAAGGAACAGTTTCCATGACCTCGCAGCCACAGTCCGAGAAGGACCGCGTCGTTATTTTCGACACCACCTTGCGCGACGGCGAGCAGTCGCCCGGCGCCACCATGACCCACGAGGAGAAGCTCGAGGTCGCCGAACTGCTTGACCATATGGGCGTCGACATCATCGAGGCTGGCTTCCCGATCGCTTCCGAGGGCGATTTCCTCGCCGTCAACGAGATCGCCAAGCGCACCAGGAAGGCCGTCGTGTGCGGTCTCTCGCGCGCCGGGCAGAAGGACATCGACCGTTGCGGCGAGGCGATCAGGCCGGCCGAACGCGGCCGCATCCATACCTTCATTTCCACCTCGCCGGTGCACATGAAGTGGAAGCTGCAGATGGAGCCTGAGCAGGTGTTCCAGATGGTGATCTCTTCGGTCACCCGCGCCCGCAACTATACGGACGACGTCGAGTGGTCCGCCGAGGACGGCACCCGCACCGAGCACGATTTCCTGTGCCGCTGCGTCGAGGCCGCCATCGCGGCGGGCGCGACCACCATCAACATTCCGGATACGGTCGGCTACACGGTGCCGGAGGAGTATTACGCGCTCTTCAAGATGCTGCGCGAACGGGTGCCGAATGCCGACAAGGCACGGTTCTCGGCCCACTGCCATGACGATCTCGGCATGGCGGTGGCGAATTCGCTCGCCGCCGCCCGCGCCGGCGTGCGCCAGATCGAGTGCACCATCAACGGCATCGGCGAGCGCGCCGGCAACGCGGCGCTTGAGGAAATCGTGATGGCCATGAAGGTGCGCAACGACGTGCTGCCCTACTGGACCGGCATCGACGCCACGATGCTCACGCGCGCTTCGAAGCTGGTGTCGGCTGCGACCTCGTTTCCGGTCCAGTACAACAAGGCGATCGTCGGCCGCAACGCCTTCGCCCACGAGTCGGGCATCCACCAGGACGGCATGCTCAAGCACACCCAGACCTACGAGATCATGACGCCGGAAAGCGTGGGCGTGAAGCAGACCTCGCTGGTCATGGGCAAGCATTCCGGCCGCCATGCCTTCATCCACAAGCTCAAGGACCTGGGCTACGAACTCGCCGGCAATCAGCTCGAAGACGCTTTTGTGCGCTTCAAGGCGCTCGCTGACCGCAAGAAGCACGTCTATGACGAGGACATCGAGGCGCTCGTCGACGAGGAGATTGCGACCGCCCAGGACCGCATCAAGCTCCTCTCGCTCTCCATCATCGCCGGCACCCGCGGACCCCAGCGCGCGACGATGAAGCTCGACATCGACGGCCGCACCGCGATTGAGGAATGCGAGGGCAATGGACCCGTGGACGCGACTTTCAACTGCATCAAGGCGCTCGTGCCGCACGATGCGACATTGGAGCTTTACCAGGTGCATGCGGTGACTGAAGGCACCGACGCGCAGGCCGAAGTGTCGGTTCGGCTGTCCGAGAACGGCAAGACGGTGACCGCGAAGGGGGCCGATGTGGACACGCTCGTCGCCTCCGCCAACGCCTATCTCGGCGCCCTCAACAAGCTCATGATCAAGCGCCAGCGCGGCAAGCCGGAGGCCATGGTGGCGCAGTAGGGAGCCCCCGTTCCATCATTCCGCGAACGCAAACGCACCTGGAGCCCTGAGAGAATTGTGCAGCCGACGCCCGGGTATTCCATCCCTAGCAAAAAAAGCGAAAGACCAAGCACAAACGCGGGTGGACGCTGCTTGTCCGCCCGTCCCGTCCGCAGCTTGTGAAAAATCCTGAGAGGCGAAAGCGACTTGCGCCAGAGCACAGGGGAATCGGGTGAAGGAACGAATGCTGAATCCATACTCGTATTTCTTCGCTGCTCAGGGCATTTCGGACTCGCGTCGCGCGAAGTCCTGGGCAACGACACAATCGAGAAGATTCATGCCATGCGTCCCGCGCGGACCGTGCGCCGTTTCCGAGGCGGCTGAAACCATTCACTTCACTTCACCCGATTGCTGCCCTGCGCCAGAGCAACAACGCGTGACTCCGCGCCGCGGAGGGTGCAAAATAATAGGGGAATAGGAGCTGGCCGCTGGCCGGCTCTGCCGGGCTGAGTTTAGCGATTGTGTCGAAATCTTGATCAGTAAGCACAGATCTCGCGGGGGCTATCGTGGACCAGCGGACATTATTTGATGCCTTGATTGCAGCGAAGAGAGTGGAGGAGGTCCGCGCGGCTCTTGAGGCATTCAAGACAAATGCAGGAGCCAGAGAGGTTCCTTTTGGCGGGCGGCCTAACAACCGCGGCGCGATCGAGCTGGCTGCTGATGCCGCGCGCTCCGCAATTGAGCGGGTAACTAATGCACATGATGCACTGCTCGAACTTGAGCACCAAAGGCACAGCGGTACGCCAGAATGTCGGTCCCCCCGTGAAGCAGCTCACGCTTGGCTCGGAGTACCGATGAAGGACGGCCTTTCGGGCGTAAGCGCAAAGGAACGTCAAGTCCTTGCGTTAAATACGATTGTACGGCTCGAACCTGGAGAGGGATGGCAGTCGCGAATCCTCACAGTCGCGGACCGAGGCATTGGCATCGAGCCAGCGCGAATGAAAGATACGATCCTTAGCCTCAATGAGAGCAACAAGATTCAAAAACACTATCTGGCCGGTACCTATGGCCAGGGTGGATCCAGCACATTGTATTTCTCGAAATATGTGCTCATTGCATCCCGCGCTTATGGGACTGATCGTATCGCGTTTACCCTTGTACGCTATGAGGAACTTCCCGCTGACGAATACAAGACTGGTCGGTACGTCTATCTTGTTGACGGAGGTGATGTGCTCAGTGTGAATACGAAGCAGGGTGACCCCACGCACGGAACTCTGATCAGGCACTTTGGTTACGACCTCTCCAACTATACGTCATCTATCGGTCCAAAGAGTCTTTACGGCGCGCTCCAACGCGTTATGTTCGATCCAGTTGCGCCCATTCGATTTGAGAATCAAGTCGCCGGATGGAACCGCACCATCAAGGGCTCTCGTAATGCGCTCAATGGTGCAGTAGATCAAGGCGACGAGTCAGCAAGAGGGCCAGAGCTGGATTACCACCTTCCGATGTTCAACGTCTCGTTGGGGGACCACGGCGCTGTCGGTATTGAATATTGGGTGCTCGCGAGGCCCGAGGCGAAGGATGGAAAAAAACCCGGCGGTAAGCCCTCACGAAACTTTGTCGATGACGCAAAGCCTATTGTATTTACACACAATGGTCAGAACCAGGAGGAGCTGACCGGCCGGATCATCAAAAAGGAAGCCGACCTTCCCTTCCTTCAAACTCAGGGCCGACTGATCGTGCACATTAACTGCGATCGGCTCACTGCCGCGGCGAAGCGGCTCTTATTCTCGTCCACGCGTGAAAAGTCGCGCGAAGGATTCCTGCTCAATCTGATCGAGGACGAGCTTATCAGCATTCTCAAGTCTGACGACGAGCTGCGACGCCTGAACGAGGAAGCGCGCGAGCAGAGTCTCAAGGAGCAAGACGACGCTGCGGAGAGACAGATGCAGCGGCAGGTCGCCAAGCTGCTTCGCGTCGTGGGCCCTGCACTCGTTGACGTTGGTGGCTCGAAGACAGACGGCGGCAATGAGCCGCCCAAGAAGCGGGGCCCGCGAGCGAAGCCCGAGCCGATCGAGTTGAGGGATCCCCCGACCTATATCAAGATTGTCGGCGACAAGGAGGACGAGATCAGCTTCTACGGCGGCCAGCGGAGGTACATACGAATCGAGACCGACGCAAACTCGCACTACCACGACCCCGATGATCAAAAGAAATCCCACATTAACGTCGCGGTAGGAGATGATTTAAAGATCTTCGGCACGAGCCCACTCCGTGGCGGCCGCATGCGCATCGGGGTTCAGTGCAAGGTGGAGGTTGCGACTGGAACCAAGGGAGGTATTCGTGTCGAACTGTACCGGCCCGGCCAATCGACGCTCAGTGACGAACGCTACTACCAAGTGGTCGATCCGCCGAAGCCCAAGGACGACAATCGTAAGACCGCCTTTCCGCGCATTAAGATGATTCCTGTGGATGGACCTGAGGACGACCGGTGGGCGTTCGTTACCGACGAAATAGACGACTCCGATATTCGCAGGCACGCGAGTGGTGCAGAGATGAGCGACGGAGTCCTTTACGTTTATTACTCCACTGTTTTTCCGCGCTTTGTAGCCGAGCGGCAGAGAATCGAGCAACACAACCCAATTCTTTCTCCCTCCTTTAAGAAGCGCTATGAACTTTGGCTCGCGGTCCACGCCCTCCTTATGCACGACGATCAGGAGAACTCGACCGACAAGATTAGTGATGAGGAGGCGGCCAAAGAACTCTCGCGCCAGGAGCGCTGTAGACTTGCTTCAATCGCCGCGATGGTTGCGGCTCAGGAGGTGAAAAGCGGTGTAAATACTGAGGATGCCGAGGATGCGGCGTGATCCGTTTTTTCGAGTGTAAGATCCTTGCACGTACGGGTAATTAGGCTCGGGGGGAAGCGAGCGATAGACGACGAAGCGTACTCCCAGTTTGCCTCGCACGATATCCATCTCCGGCCGAGCTTCTCGGCCACAGCGCCAGTAGTGTTACTCCCAGCAAATGGGTCTAGCACAAGATCACGCTCTTCGGTTAGGAACCGGAGGAAGAACTCAACGAGTTCTGGTGGCATCCGCGCGGGGTGCAGAGGGATATTCTTAGCGCGAGAGAACAGCTGGTATTGATCGTAGGAATGCGTATTGGTGCCCTTGAGTAGCGAGCTGAGCGACGGTGCCTCATCGCCATTCAAGACGTTCGGTGGTATCGCGCCATTGTTATTGACCTTAAAGCTGTTCTCGCCGATGGTATGCTCGGAGGGACGGCGGCCCGCATTATACTTCCCCGTTTGGATGAGTCTCTTCATACTTTGGCTATAAGCACGTAATACGCGGCGATTATCAGCCTTTGGCCGATCCGATCGCGACATCCACCAAATCCGCGTGAATGCGTCTTTTACCCTGATACGCTCGACATTCACCCACTGCGCCGGAGAAGGCAGCCGCGCAGGGTTGTACCACACGAATTCCTGACAGAGGTTGAGGCCGCCCTCTTCGAGAAAGCGGAGCAGCGCACGCAACACGAGAGTAGACATGACGGGCCGGCCCGACTCCCACGCATTGCCCATCTCGATCACTATGGATCCGGTGTCTGCAACCAAGTCCCCAAGAAGTGGCGCGAACTGAGCGAACCACTCGATGTACTCCTCACCTCTCACATTGCCGTATTTTTTCCTAGTAATCAGCGGAAACGGAGGGGAGGTGAAGACGAGCTGGACCTCTCCTTTATGCCGTTGGAGCCGCTTACTCCGAAGGACTTTTAAGGAATCGCCGCAGAACGCGGCACCGAGATCGGTCTCGTAAATTGATCTCGACACCCACCTTCTCGCCGTCGGACTCGGCTCGATAATAATGTCGTAAACGTTCCCCCAGCTAGTCATTGGCACCGCGCAATTTGTTACTCGACTCGCAACGCACATTACTCACGGCAAGGCTCGGTGTATACGATTGCACGTCCCCAATCGGCGATTCCCACAGCCCGGTTCTGAGTGATCACTCGTTCCGACGACCTACTGTATCCAATCCGGGAAAGCCGCCCACTCCCTGCACGTTCACCCCGTAAAAATGGCATTTTTGATCTTGATTTCTTCGAAATAGGCCCGAAGGGAGGGCTATTTGCGCTCGCCCACCGCCCAGACACGCTTGTCGCCTCCGCCAACGCCTATCTCGGCGCTCTCAACAAGCTGATGATCAAGCGCCAGCGCGGCAAGCCGGAAGCCATGGTGGCGCAGCGTCTCAATCCGACGCCGGTTGACAACCATGCGCCATCGCATACGATTTGCGGCGCAGACTTGTCGATTTGAATGCCGGGGTTAGCATTGCGTTACGAGGCGGCCATTGGCGCATTGCCAGATCAGACCGCGGCGGCGCCGCGCCGCCTCCTGGTCGTGCGCATCACCCATTGGATCGCCGTGCTGAGCGTCCTTGCGCTGCTTGTCACCGGCGCGGGCATTCTCATATCTCACCCGCGCCTTTACTGGGGCGAAACCGGCAATATCGGCACCGAGTCGCTCATCGACCTTCCAATTCCATTCATCATCGGCCCCTCAGTGTGGAATCGGCCCTTCCATTTCCTCGCGGCGTGGGTTCTGGTTCTGGCTGGCCTCGCCTATGTCGTCGGCGGTTGCGTCACGCGGCACTTCCGGGAGAACCTGCTGCCGGTTCGAACGGACCTGAGCTGGCGCGGCATCGCCGGCGTGATCTCGGATCATCTGCGCTGGAAGCGCGCGGACGACCCTTGGACCTACAACGTGGTGCAGCGCCTGACCTATCTCGCGGTGGTGTTCGTGCTGTTTCCGGGGATCATCTGGACCGGCCTGGCGATGTCGTTCGGAGTCACCTCGGTGTTTCCCGTGCTGGCGACCGCTTTGGGCGGTCACCAGTCCGCACGCACCCTTCACTTCGTCTTTGCCGGCCTCCTCGTGCTGTTTCTGATCGTGCACATGGCGATGCTGTGCCTTGTCGGATTCGCAAGCCATGTGCGGGCGATGATAACCGGATACATACCGCCGGAGGGAAGCACGCGATGAGCGGCCTGCTCACCCGGCGCGCGCTTGTCACGGCCGGCATAACGGCGGCCGGCGCGTCGGGAGTCGCCGCCGCCGGATATTTCGCGGACCGCTATGGCCTGATCCCGCCCGATCACGACGGCCTCGTCGGAATCGGGGAAACGCTGACCTATGGGTCGCAGCGTCTTCTCACCTCGCATGAGTCGCTCATGCGCGAATTCGCACGCAGCGCAATTTCGAAGTCTGCGCCGGTGAACGGCCCCGCCCCCAGGGACGAGGCATATCGAAGCCTCCTTGCGGACGGCTTCAAGGACTGGCGCCTGAAGGTCGAGGGACTGGTCGGACGCCCCGCGTCCTTTTCTCTCGAAGAGCTGAGGGCCTTCCCGGCGGAAAGCCACATCCTCCTGCACGCCTGCGAGGAAGGCTGGTCCTACATCGCCGAATGGACCGGCGTGCGCCTGTCCCACGTGCTGGATGCCGTAGACGCCCGCCCGGAGGCGCGATACGTCGCCTTTATTCCTTTTGCAAATCCCAGTCAGAGCGGCGTCGTACGCGTATTGTGGGACACCATCGACATGGCCGACGCTTTGCATCCGCAGACGCTGCTCGCATACGCCATGAATGGCGAGCCGCTGCCTGCGGACCACGGCGCTCCAATTCGCCTTCGTCTCGCGCGCCATCTCGGGTACAAGAACACAAAATACCTTTCGCAAATGATCGTGACCGACCGCAGGGACTACTACCGGAAAGGCCGGGGCACCTGGTACGGCGGCATCTGACCGGCCGAACTGGCTGCATGCCTGCTTTCGCAGGAATGACATCGCAAGGTCAGCGAACGCAGCGTCGTTCCTTTGGACCGCAAACGCTCTGCAACTAAAATAAAAAACGCTCTGCAACCGAATCGGCGTCGCCTTAGCTTTGGCCGGCCACGCCGGCTTGGAGCACGCCTCCTTCCGAGGCGACCTGGTTCGGAATCTGGACGCCAACGGCCAAGGTGGAGAACCCGTTGCCCCGGTCCACCGAGACGTGGATCTTTTCCGGATCGATCGAAACGTGCCGGCTCACGACGGCAAGAATTTCATCCTTCAGCGTCGCGATCAGCGACGATTGGCTGACCATGCGGCGCTCGTATTCGAGCAGGATTTGCAGCCGCTCGCGCGCGACCGGCGCGGAGCTGATGGGCTTGAGGAAACGGAATAGCTTCATGCCGCTCTCCGTCCGAATATCTTGGTGAAGAACCCTACTTTCTCGGTCGGAATCAACATCTCGATCTCTTCGCCGGCAAGACGCCGCGCCGCATCCATATAGGCATGCGCCGGCGCGCTCTGTTGACCGCAGATCGTGATCGGGGCGCCCAGATTGGAGGCGCGCAGCACCTCCTCGCTTTCCGGAATGACGCCGAGCAGCGGGATCGAAAGGATCTCAAGCACGTCCTGGATGTTGAGCATTTCTCCGCGTGCGGCCCGTCCGGGGTCGAAGCGGGAGATCAGCAGGTGCTTGGCCATGCGTTCGCCGCGCTCGGCCTTTTCGGTCTTGGAATCCAATAGTCCGATGATGCGGTCGGAATCGCGCACCGAGGACACTTCCGGATTGGTGACGATCACGGCTTCATCGGCGAAGCGCATCGCGAGCGTCGCGCCGCGCTCGATGCCGGCCGGGCTGTCGCAGATCACCCAGTCGAACCGCGACCGCAGATCGAAGATCACCCGTGCGATGCCTTCCTCGGTCAGCGCGTCCTTATCGCGGGTTTGCGAAGCCGGAAGCAGGTAGAGCGTGTCGAGGCGCTTGTCGCGGATCAGCGCTTGCGGCAGTTTGGCGACGCCCTGGACCACGTTGATCAGGTCGAACACCACCCGCCGTTCGGCGCCCATCACAAGATCGAGGTTGCGCAATCCGACGTCGAAATCCACCACGACGACGTTGTGTCCCATCCGCGCCAGCGCGGCGCCCAGCGCGGCGGTTGACGTCGTCTTGCCGACACCACCCTTGCCGGATGTTACGACGATTACCTTGCCCATTTCGTCACCTCCAACCGCCTATCGGTCTATCTCAGCAATAAAAAGGGTCTCGTCCTTAAGCCAGGCCTGGACCGCCTTGCCTCGCAGCGCGGCGTCAAGATCCTCGGCGGTGCGATAATATCCGTCGATCGCCAGAAGCTCGGCTTCGAGATGTTGGCAGAAGATGCGCGCCTTGCGATCGCCCGATGTTCCCGCCATGGCGCGGCCGCGCAGGGTGCCGTAGATGTGAATGGATCCGCCGGCCATGACTTCGGCGCCCGACCCGACCGATCCCAGCACCGTCACGTCGCCGTCCGGATGGAAGATCGCCTGGCCGGAGCGGATCGGGCTCTCCACCAGGAGCGATGTGGAAGCGCGCTCCGGCGTGGAACCTAGAGTCGGCTGGGACCGGGCATTGACCGACTCGACGGGCGCGGGCCGGCCCCCGGTCACCAGCGGCGGCAGACCGGGGCCAAGCTTCTCGGCGGCGACCCCCTCCAACCCCATGATCCGGACACCGCGCGTTCCGAGTTCGGAAATCAGATGGCCGATGGCGGAGCTTGTCAGCGTCACCGCGGAAAGGTCGAGCACCACCGGCCGCCCGGAAAAAAAACCGCTGGACCCGCGCAGCCATGCGTCGAGTTCTTCGAGCCAATCGGCAATCGGCGGCTCCGGCGTCAGGGCGAACGCCATATAGGATCGCCCCCGCAACGGGATGGCCGCGCGTTGGCGAGCGGCGCTAAGGACTGTGACCTCACTCACTTGACGGCTCCTGACCGGCGAATCGGCTCGCCGCAGTTTGCGGCGATTGAGCACCTGCCGTGCCACGGCAGCAACGGAAATCTGGCTGATTCGCTGTTATTCCCCAAGCCACGGCATCACCACGGCAACACAAAGGCAGCGATTGCGTCGTGGCGCCGTAGGACGGGCAAAGGCGCCTGTGAGCGCCCTCATTGGGATTGTCGGCGGATCGGGCCTTTGCCGAACAGGGCGCGCGAGGGCCGCGCCGTGGTGGGCAAAGCTTGCCGGGCCGGCTGAAGGCCGGCCCCGGTGGGCGGAACAAAGCTCGTGCCGGCATTGCAGCGCCTCGGCCGCCTTTGCCCACCTTGCAGACGACCGCCGGCGCTTCGACGCGGCCAGCACTCGCTCTAGGCCGCGCCACGTAACTCTCCATGGCTGGAGGGAGGCACGCGCACGCCGTCGGCTGCATACTCGTTGAGCTTGTTGCGCAGCGTACGAATCGAGATGCCCAGAATATTGGCCGCATGGGTCCGGTTGCCGAGGCAGTGCCTGAGCGTCTCAAGGATGAGGTCGCGCTCGACATCGGCGACGGTGCGGCCGACGAGAGCGCGCGTGACGGCCTCCGCGGTCAGCGCCGCATGAGCGACTTTGGCCATCGCTTCCCCCTCCCTGCCCTCGCCCGCAAGCGCGGGAGGGCAAATCGATAGACCGGCGCCCGCTTGCAGGGAATGGCAGCGAGGGGGCTCGTGGGTGTCGTCGGCAACGGCTGCTAATATGGCGGCTATGATCTCGGGGTCGGGCGGCAGCGGGATGTATTCCCTGGCGCCTGCATCGATGGATGCGATTGCGGCGCCCGCGTCACTGCGCGTGCCGCAGGCCACGATCGGCACATGAATGCGCTCGGCTTCGAGCCGCAATACAAGGTCGCGAATAGCGATCGCGATATCGACCATCATGAGGTCGGCTGCGCTGCCGGAACGCAGCATCGCTAAAGCGCTGTCGATGCGATCCGCATGGACCGCGGATGCGCCTTTGTCCATGGCGATCTTCGTCGCCGTGGCGAGCGGCCCATTGCGGATTCCGACGGTCAGCAACCTCATGCCATTCCTCCTTCGGGTTAATGCGTTGGCGGCGTCACGAGCGCTTCTTTAAGACAGCAACAGCGGCGCCGCGGGGTAGCGTGACCCGTGAGCAAACCTTGTCGCGCCGGCGTTGCCATGACGAAGCGCATCACGGCGAAGCACAGGCGCGGCGGTCGGCTAGGCAAATTTTGCCGGGCAGATGATTTAGATTCGGTTAACGTCGCCGCTAAATTACGGCGAGCGCCACGACGCTGGGAGCTTCGATAAACGCAATTCGGGCGCTGTGCCCGTGGCGGACGCGGGCCAACCCCGCGTCAAACTCAATTTCAATATCATGGAAATCAAGAAATAACCCGCATAACGGATACAGGGCCTTGAAGACCGCCTCCTTAACACAGAAGAGGATGCGGCTCTCAAGCACCGCGGCGCTGTAGCGGGCACGCTCGGTGGCGGTGGCGACGATCGCCACGAGTTCGCGCGGGAGTGTGTCCGCTGGTTCGATGTCAACGCCCAGGCTTCGAATCCGTCCGGAGCGGGCAACGGCAGCGACCGCAACTTCGTCGTCGTGGGCCATCGACCCAACGATACCAGACGGCCAGACCGGAGGTCCCGAGGCCGAGCGAGGCAGCGCGGCGCTGGGCTCTCCAAGCGCCCTGAGCAGCTCTCGCGCAACAATCCGGGCCCCGCCGCTCCGGCGGCGGACCTTCGGGGCGCACCTTGCAAACGACACTGCCTCCGCCTGCAAAAGGGCGTGTTCGTCGCCCATGGCGATGCGGCGATGGCCAATCAGCACCCCGGCCGGCACGAGCCGCACCAGGGCGGCAGCCAAATCTGTGTCGGTGTCCGCGTCGCCTGCGCGGGACCGGTTGAGCGTCCGGCCTCCTGCAGGCCCAATGGCAAACTCAGCAAAACCCATCGCACGCCGCGCCCGTTGTCAGCGTCCGGCATGTTTGGCTTTTGCGCGCTCGTAGCAGGCTAGCAGGTGCTTCTGATATGCGGTCAGACATTTGCCTGGTTCCGCAAAACGCGCGCCAAAGTTGGCGTCATAGGCTCGAAACCACCCTTCATCACTTTCGAGGAACATGATGTCGTGTATCACCATATGCCGCATTGCGACCAGAGGAAGGGGAGATCTCGAAATTGCATTCCACGCGGGATTGTGGATGCCCCGCTCCTCGCACTTCGAATGGAACTGACCGACCATCAGGCCCGAAGCGACGATCTTAGATTTGATCATTTCGTGACAGACATCGAGCGCGTCCAGGAACTCTTCTTCGATTTTCGGAAACACGATGAGCAACGCCTTCAGTGTCTGCTGATTCGGCGCAAGGGGCGGCGCCTGTTTGAATGGCCCGATGTATTCGAGAACCTGGTTCGCAATGGCTGCCGGACAGCGGCCGTCGAAATCGTGATGGAATACCATGTACAAGCTATTCGCCCTGACCGATGCCTCGACGAACGGGCACACCGTCTGAGGGGGGTAGGGGCGGTTGATACTTTCGTGCTCTCTCATGAGGTACTTCTTCGCCCAGACGAGCAGGCGTCTGGCGGATTTCGCATCCTCAGGCGACATGAATGAGTGAGCTGCCATTATTTTCCCTCAGCTGTGGCTTGGCTCGCAGCCCTCGCGCTCTCAGGCGCAAATCCTGAACCTAGGGTTGATCTGAGGGAAGTCATTCAAGGGCTTGATGTGACACATGATTCCCTTAGCGAAGCCGATCAGCCCCGTCGCTGCCACGCACCCGCTATGAATGACCATAGACCGCCCCCGCAGCCTAAGCTGTCACGTTTGTCATAATCTACTCCGAAAGGCTTGATTATGGCAAATCCGAAGTCGGGTTGTGGCGATTTCAAAGGTGGGTTGTGGCAAATCCGCGCGGTCCATGCTTGAAGGCAGGCTGTTATGTTCGGATGCACGCAGTGATCTCGTCGACGCCACGGGCGCCCCTGGACCAAACAAAGCACGAATATGGCAAGCAAGAATCAAAATGACGCAAGGAGGATCGAAGCTGCCTATCCGCTGTCGCCGATGCAGCAGGGCATGCTGTTCCAGAGTTTGCTGGCGCCAGGATCGGGAGTGTACGTCGAACAACTGCTGTGCGATTTAGAGGAGCTCGTTGATGAGGCCGCGCTGCGGCAGGCTTGGGCAACCGTCATTGGCCGCCATCCGGTCTTGCGGACGAATTTTCGTTGGGCGGATCGCGACGAAGCCCAGCAGGAGGTGCATGCGGAGGTCGAGCTTCCCTGGCAGCTCCTGGACTGGAGCGCAATTGCAGAGGCTGAACGGGAAACGCGGCTGGCCGAATTCCTGAAGGCGGATCGCGCTCGCGGATTTAATATGGCGCACGCGCCGCTGTTGCGCTTGACGCTGCTACGGTTCAGCGAAGGCAAGAGCAGTCTCATCTTTACATTTCACCACGCGTTGTTGGACGGCAGATCGTTTGCTTTGATTCTGCGTGAGGTATTCGCGCATTACGAAGCTTTCCGCGCGGGCAAGGAATTGACGCTGGAACCACCCAAACCTTATCGGGACTATATTGGCTGGTTGCAGGAACAGGATTTCTCCAAGGCAGAAGGATTCTGGAGGACTCTGTTAAAAGGTTTCACCGCGCCTACGCCGCTGGTGGTTGATCACGTTTCAAGCGCGGACGCGAAGACCGAAATCCGCAAGGGCGACCAGGAAATTCGATTATCGGCCGGGACGACGTCTGCGCTGCGGGCGCTCGCCGAAGAGAACGAGCTCACCCTTGGCACAATCGTGCAGGGTGCGTGGTCGCTGCTGCTCGCCCGCTACAGCAATGAAACCGAGGTCGTGTTCGGGGTAACCCGGGCCTGCCGGCGAAGCACGATCGAAGGCGCGGAAGCGATGGTCGGCGTGTTCATCAACACGCTGCCGCTGCGCGTTCGAGTTGCCCCGGAGGCGGCGCTCGTTTCATGGCTGAAAGAGTTGCGTGCGCAGTCGATCGCGCTGCGCGCTTACGAACACACGCCGCTCGAAAAGGTGCAGCGCTGGAGCGAGATCCCGGCCGGCACACCGCTATTCGAGACCATTCTGGTGTTTGAGAATTTTGATTTGAACTCCTTGTTGCGAAGCCAGGGCGGCGCCTGGACCAGGCGCGCCTTCCGTCTCTTTGAGCAGACCAACTATCCCCTCATCCTGGCGGCTTATGCCGGCGATGAACTGTGTCTGAAGATCGGATTCGACCGTGGCCGACTGGCTGATGCGGCCGTCGGGCGGATGCTTGGCCATCTGCAGACCTTGCTCGAAGCCATCGCCGGGGGCCTGCGGCAGCGGCCGCTTGGGCCGCTCCGTGATTTGCCGCTCCTTACGCCTGCCGAGTCCCGCCAATTGCTGGTGGAGTGGAACCGAACGCAGGCCGACTATCCAACGGATTCATGCGTCCACGAACTGTTCGAAGCGCAAGTGGAACGGACGCCCGATGCCATCGCGATCGTATTTGAGGGCGAGCATCTCACCTACCGGGAGCTCAATAACCGTTCCAATCGCGTTGCCCACCATTTACGCAAACTGGGGGTTGGTCCCGGCGTGCTGGTGGGGCTCTGCATGAATCAGTCGCTGGACAGGATCGTCGGCCTGTTCGGCGTTCTCAAAGCCGGGGCCGCTTATGTCCCGGTCGATCCGGCTTATCCGGCGGCGCGGCTTGCGTTCATGCTCAACGACGCAAACGCGCCGGTCGTGCTCACTCAAAGGAGCGTCAGAGAAGCGCTGCCGGCGCTTCAGGCAACGAAGGCCGTTTGCCTCGACAGCCCGGAATGGACATCCCCCTGCGAGGATGTCGTCAACCCGAAGCGCATCGGCATCAGCGCGGACCTCGCCTATGTCATTTACACCTCAGGGTCCACCGGACATCCGAAGGGCGCGATGATTCCCCACCGGGCCGTCGTGAACGTCATGTCGTGGATGCAATCGACGTTCCCGTCAGACGAACGCGACTGCGTCTTACACCAGATTTCCTTCAGTTTCGATCCGTCGGTGCTGGAAATCCTGACGCCGCTGCTCGCCGGCGGACGACTGGTCTTGGCGCGGCCGCATGGACATCAGGATCCCGGTTATTTGGTGCGAACGATCGTCCGGCATCGGGTAACCATCCTGCACCTCGTACCGTCGACGCTGCGCATGCTGCTGGAAGTCCCGGACCTCAAGGCTTGCCGCAGCCTGCGGCACGTCTTTTGCGGCGGAGACGTACTGACACAGGATCTGGCGCGACGTTTTTTCGAACTCCTCGATGCACAATTGCACTACGTCTACGGGCCCACCGAAGCCGCCATCACGTCGGTTTTCTACTCGATTCCGCGCGACTGCTCCGACGAAATCATTCCGATCGGGCGGCCGGTCGCCAATACGCAAGCCTATGTGCTGGATGGCCATCGACAGCCCGTACCGATAGGCGTGCCAGGCGAATTGTATTTGGGCGGCGCTCAGGTCGGCCGCGGCTATCTCAATCGGCCCGACCTCACGGCGGAACGGTTCGTCGTCGACCCGTTCAATGACGCCTGTGGAGCGCGGCTGTATAAAACCGGCGATCGCGTCCGTCGCTTGCCGGACGGCGCCATTGCGTTTCTCGGCCGCGTGGATCGTCAGGTGAAAATTCACGGCCACCGCATCGAGCTGGGCGAGATCGAGACGGTCATGAGGCTTCACCCGGCGGTGCAGGAGGGTGTCGTGGCGGTGCGAGAAGACGCGCCAGGCGACAGGCGGCTCATTGCCTATGTCAGGCCCCAAAGATGTTCTCCGACGCTGCTTAGCGAGCTTCGCATGCTTTTGAAGGAGCGGCTGCCGCCCTACATGATTCCGTCGGCGTTCGTTTTGGTGGACGCATTTCCCGTGACGCCCAACGGCAAGCTCGACGTGACGGCCTTGCCGCCGCCAGAGGCAGGATCGTTCGAATCCGAGGAGCGGGAGTTGCGTGCGCCGCCGCGCACGCCGACAGAGGAAATCCTGGCCGGCATCTGGCGTGAATTTCTCAAGGTGAAGCAGGTGAGCGTCGACGACAATTTTTTTGAATTGGGCGGGCATTCGCTGATGCTGACCCAGATGATTCACAGGGTTAACCTCGCCTTCGGCGTCAGTCTCGGCGTGCCGGAGCTGTTCCATAATCCGACGGTGGAAAAGCTTGCAAAGATCATTGCCGCCCAGCAACCGATAACCAGGCGAGGACCGCGAGCATTTCAATTGCAGCAAGGCAAGGGCGAGCGTCCGGTATATTTCATTTACGCCGGCCCGAACGAGTTCCGCCTCGCGCAGTTGGTGGGCGAGAGCTACCCGACCTTCGGGATTGAGGCGCCGTGGCCCATCACCTGGCTCCAGGCGCTTGCAAACAATCAGGTATCGGCGTTCCCGAGTCTGGAGCAACTCATTGCCCCATATCTGGCGGTCCTGCGCTCCCACGCGCGTCCTTCCTCCTGCCTGCTGGCGGGGCATTCATTTGCCGGACTCATAGCTTTTGAAGTGGCTCACAGGCTTCAAGAGCAAGGCGACAAGGTAGACCTGGTGATCCTATTCGACACCTGGGCCAAGTATCCGACCGCACGCGAGGTTGCGTGGCGGCAATGGCGACGAAACTGGAAGCGCGATCCGGACCAGTCATCGGCGGATCAACTTTCACAATCGTTTGGACTCCGTCTTAAGCACTCTTGGCTCGTGACCCAATGGATGCTGATGCAGGAAGCGAGGGCTGTCTACCGCGCTCTCGTACCAAGACGAGGAGAAAGAGGACCTTCCAACATGGTCGACGAGCAGGGAGCACCGGTGCCCTGGGAGCATATAGAGAAATTGTACGTGAAGATTCTCGAGTCCTACCGCCCGCGCCCGCTGAACGCTCGGGGCGTTCTTTTTCGATCGGAGCCGCCAGATGAGAAATATCCTCGCGCATTCGACGACAGCCTTGGTTGGAGCAACCTGTTTGCGGGAGGCCTCAAGATCATTCCTGTCCCGGGCGATCACTATTCGGCGATCCGTGAGCAAAATCACGTGCTCGTTCGGTCGCTCGTTCAAGAGATGGACGAGTCGCTTGCACTGCGTTGATCCGGGCAAGAATTTCTTAGGGAAGATGGATCTTTAGGATGCCGCCGCAAGAAACGCCGCTGGACGTTGAGGGCGTGCACAAGATCATGGAAGGATTCTATGCATTCCAATTCTTGAGCGCGGCGGTCAAATTCGACCTGTTCAGTTTATTGCAGCGGCCGTTGACCCGCGATCAGATCATGACCGAGCTTCGAATCGCCGAGCAGCCTGCAAGGATCCTCCTGCTCGGTTGCGTTTCCCTTGGCTTGATCCACAAACGAGGCGAGCATTATCAGTGCTCTGACGCTGCTGCCATGACGTTAAGTCGAGACAGCCCGTGGGACCAGCGCTCCCTTGTCAGGTTCAGTCACGAGATCGCGTATCGCGCGATGTGGTGGTTCCACGATTCGCTGTGCCAGAATACCAACGTCGGGCTTTGCGAGATGGCTGGCGCCGCGCCGACGCTTTATGGCCGGCTGGCTGCAAATCCGGAGATTGAGCGCACATTCCACGAAATGATGATGACGGTCACCAAGATCGTCGCGAAGCGGTTTGTTGACGCCGTCGATCTTTCCGCCGGCGGTCGACTCCTCGACATCGGCGGCGGCAGTGGGACGAATGCGGTCGCGCTGGCGCGGCGCTGGCCCAGACTCGCGATCGAGGTCCTCGACCTGCCTTCGGTGGTGGTGTCCGCAGCCAGGGCAGCAAGGGAGGCGGGCCTGGAGAATCGGATACACACCATCGGGGCCGATTGTTTCGCCGTCGACTTTCCCGATTGTGAGCACCTGCTGCTCGCGCACTTTCTCGAGATTTGGTCGCCCGAGCAGATCAAATCTCTTCTCAACAAGGCCCATCGGGCTCTCCCCAGCGGAGGACATATCTATCTGATTAATCTGCTCCAGCATGACGACGAGACCGGTCCGACAACTGCCGCAATTGTCTCCGCGTACTTTCTGACACTCGCATCCGGTGTGGGTATGGCCTACACCTGGAAGGAATATGAGGCCTGGTTGGGCGCAGCAGGGTTCGAGCCGCTCTCAAGGACCTCCCTCACTCCCGCACATGGTTTGATTGTCGGCAGGCGTCGATAATGTCGCAGAGAATTGCCATTCGCCCGGCCCGCGAGCAGAATCAGCACTCGTTGCGACGCTCGTTCAAGAAAAGGGACGACTCGCTGAGGCTTTTAGCGGTCGACCTTCGCCGCCATCAGCACATCGTGCTTGCCGCACCGGCGGCCATTCGCGCAGTTCGCCCGCTGCAACTTTGGCGCCGCCGGCCGCGAGTTATTGGCGATATTGCTGAATACGGGTGGTGCGCAGACCAGCAAGGCCATGGCGGTCGATCGAGTATTGCCAGGCCAGGAATTCCTCGACCGTCAGGGTATAGCGGCTACAGGCCTCCTCGAGCGAGAGCAGGCCTCCACGCACGGCCGCAACGACTTCCGCCTTGCGACGGATGACCCAGCGCTTGGTTCCGGGCGCCGGCAGGTCTGCGATCGTAAGCGGACTTCCATCGGGCCCGATGACGTACTTCACCCTCGGGCGGTGGGGCTCGTTCATACCACTCTCACGCACTTTAAGACGACGATAAAAGGCGAATTCGTCGGGAGCTTATCCTGCGCGGCTTAAGATTTGCCTAAGCCACGACTCTGCCGATATTCGTTTTACTGGCGGCGGGCGGCCGATGAGCAGGCGTTCGCAGACTTACCAAGAACAAGGAAATAGGCGTGCAAAAACAGAGCCTTATGATGCCAGGGTTACGGAACTGGCCTATTGAAAGGATTAGATTATTTCGGTCGGGCAGCCAACTTGCCAATGCACGCACCGCTTTTGCCTAAGGATAGCCACAACAATAACTGCTTCACTTCATTGGTTCGTCTTGAGCGCCAAAACAACCTAAAGTTGACAAAACCCGGATGGGGCATATAATAATGGGGTCAGTTATCATGGTTATCAGGAGATAAGTAAGAGCACAGGAATAGCCTCAGATTTTCGAAATTCCCTGTTATTTTCCCTGTTCTCAGGGAATTTTGGACCGCCGGTCTTCGGAGGATTGGCGGTGAGAGTGCCGGCGCAGCCATAAGGGAGATAACAGCGTCATGCCGTTGCTTCACGTTCGCCGGTTTGGCGCTGTCGAGAAAAGATTCACTTAATGCTGCTGCCGTCCTAAGCCGGCGCACAGGTTATCGCCGAGCCCGGCCAGGCCGGGAAGGTGGCGGAACTTCCCCAGGGGCAGGCGCAGGAAGCCCGGCGCAGGAAGCCCGGCAGTGGGGGCTCTCATTCGATCCAGCCGGAAACACCATATAAAACATGCTCTTACTGTTGAACTGGACGACTGTCGCGGGGCGGATTGCTGGCGCGCATCGCCGGCGTTGCACCAAGCGGCCCTGCACCTATAGTAAAGGGTGAATTGATGGACGCGCGGGGCAAGGCGGGAGACCGCTCCAGCCGAGGTTCAGCGCTAACCGGCAGCCGGGTTTTTGAGCGTGAGCACCGCCGTGGTGGTGTCGCCCGCCAGGCCGGGGTTATGATCGGCTTGGCGGAGGCCATAATCCGGCCGCTCAATCTAAGGCCAGTCGCAACGTTCGCTTTCGCAGGAGTGACCAGTCGGCAATGCGAAACAGTCTCGATATCGAAGGGCGGCCGGCCGACACGCGGGTCGTCGTCGCCATGTCGGGCGGCGTCGACTCGGCGGTGACGGCGGCGCTCCTCAAGGCCGACGGGTACGACGTGGTCGGCGTTACACTCCAGTTGTACGACCATGGCGCCGCCACGCATCGTAAGGGCGCCTGTTGCGCCGGTCAGGATATCCACGACGCCCGCATGGTCGCCGGCAGCATCGGCATCCCGCATTACGTTCTCGACTATGAGAGCCGGTTCAAGGAGGCGGTGATCGACCGTTTCGCCGACAGTTATGTGGCGGGCGAAACGCCAGTCCCCTGTGTCGATTGCAATCAGGCGATCAAGTTCCGGGACTTGCTCGTCACCGCCCGCGAGCTTGGCGCCAAGGCACTGGCGACCGGGCACTATGTTGCCTCCCGGGCGCTGCCGGGCGGAGGCCGCGCACTCTACCGCGCCCGCGACGAAGAGCGCGACCAGAGCTATTTTCTGTTTGCGACGACGCGCGAGCAAATCGATTTTCTGCGCTTCCCGCTGGGCGATCTCACCAAGGCGCAAACGCGCGAGCTGGCGCGCCGCTTCGCGTTGCCCGTGGCCGAAAAGCCGGACAGTCAGGACATCTGCTTCGTGCCTACGGGCCGCTATGCCGACGTGATCGAACGCCTGCGGCCCGGCGCCGCAGCGGCCGGCGATATCGTCGATCTGTCCGGGCGGGTGCTGGGCCGCCATGCGGGCATCATCAATTTCACCATCGGCCAGCGGCGCGGTCTTGGCATTGCGGCCGGAGAGCCGCTCTATGTGGTGCGGCTCGACGCCGCGACAGGACGCGTTGTGGTCGGCCCTCGCGAGGCGCTGCGCACCACACGCGTCAAGCTCCGAGACGTGAACTGGATCGGCGACGGCTCGCTCGACGCTATGACCGCGGACGGCCGTGTCGATGTGTTCGTGAAGGTGCGCTCCACGCGTCCCCCGCATCCGGCCTGGCTCAAGCGCGGCCCTGCCGGCATCGAGGTGGAGCTTGCCGACGGCGAGGAAGGCGTTGCCCCCGGCCAGGCCTGCGCATTTTACGATGCGGGCGCCGGGCAGGCGCGCATGCTTGGCGGCGGCTTCATCTGCTCCGCAGCGCCGCGGAGCGAGATCGCCGCGATTGCCGCCTTACGGTCTGCCCGCTCCCTGCCCTCCCCTGCAACCCCTCTCCATCCCTCCCCCGCAGGCGGCGGAGGGTAGTGGCAGGTGTTGCGGAAGGCAGGGAGAGGGCCACGAGAGTAACGAAAGCGAGCGGGGCGATGAGCGGGACTGGGGTCGAAGCGTACACGTTCGACAAGGACGTGGTGGAAAAAGCCTATGCGGGCTGGGCGCCGATCTACGATGTGGTGTTCGGCCCGATATTCGCGCCGGGTCGCGCTGCCGCCGTAAGAGCGGCGGAACGCATTGGCGGACGCGTTCTCGACGTCGGCGTCGGCACTGGGATTTCGCTTGCCCAATATTCGTCCCGCAATCGGATTGTCGGCATCGATCTTTCCGAACCAATGCTCCGCCGCGCCAAGGCCCGGCTGCGCCGGCGCCCGCTCGGCAACGTCGACATGCTTGCCGTGATGGACGCCGAACAGCTCGGTTTTGCAGATGCGTTCTTCGATGTCGTGGTGGCGCAATTCGTGATCACCGCGGTGCCGGATCCGGAGGCCGCCCTCGACGAGTTCGCCCGCGTGGTCAAACCTGGAGGCGAGATCATATTGGTCAATCACCTCGGCGCCGAGACCGGGCTGCGGCGCGTCTACGAGCGCCGCTTTGCGCCCCTCATCCGCCATCTCGGCTGGCGTGCGGAATTCCCGTTTGCTAGGCTCGACGCTTGGGCCCGCCGCGCCGGATATCGTCTGGTCGAGCGCCGGGAGGTGCAGCCGCTTGGTCATTTCACCCTGATGCGCTTCCGCAAGGCGGTGAATTAGAGTTTCTCAATCATGGCAGCCCCTAGGGTGGCAAAGCGAAGCGCGCCCGCCGTGCAAAAAAACCAACGCGGCGCCTTTGCGCCAGGTCTGCGCATGGTTTGGAAGCGCCTGTCAATCGAAGTCCATGTCGTGTGAGCGGCGCGAACAGCGTTGGACCATCAGGTTCAATGGACCAGGAATCACTGCCGCGCGATCGAAGTTTCCTGACCGGCATCAAGGCTCATCCGGATCAGTTCGCTTGAGGTATGGAACATGCTCAATCTGTCCGGCGTTTCCGCTGAGGCGATTGAGTGCTCGCTGGTTGGCAAGCCATGAAAAAGCCATCCTCCAAGGCCCCGCGCACGCGGCCAGCGCCGCGTAAAGCGCCCGTATACTGGTCGGCGGAAGTGACGCGGCGAAGTAATGCTCTTGATCTGGAGCCGGGCGTTTTCACGTGGAAGGATCCAAGGGAGATCGCAGCCTCCCTCAAGCGCTCGGCCGAGGTGAGCGATCGAAAAAAGACCGATTCCTTTCGCTCGGCGATGTCGATGCTGAATTTCTATATCAATCGCGCCGGCGCCAATCTCTCGGCAGCGCGTCTGCGCACATTGACGCGCGCCAAGGGCGAGTTGCGCAAGCAGTTCGGGCGCGCCTGAGAGCTGCCCCGTCGCGTCGGCGGCGCGGCACGCACTTCGGCAGCGCGCCGTCAAAGCCTGCGCGCCCCACGAGGTGGCTCCATGGACTCTCCGTCGACCGCAGTCACCGCGTTGCAAGACCTCAAGAAGGCGGAAGGAAGCTGTACGCGCTGCTCCCTCTATCTTCATGCGACGCAGGTGGTTCCGGGCGAAGGGCCGGCCGAGGCGCAAGTCATGTTTGTGGGGGAGCAGCCCGGCGACGCGGAGGACCGGCGCGGCCTTCCCTTCGTGGGCCCCGCCGGCCGCCTGCTCGACCGGGCAATCGCAGAGGCGGGGCTTAATCGCGCCCGGATCTTCGTCACCAACGCGGTGAAACATTTCAAATTCGAGCAGCGCGGCAAGCGCCGGCTTCACAAGCGTCCCGACGCCTATGAAATCGAGCGGTGCCGCTGGTGGCTCGATCAGGAACGCGCCATCGTCAAGCCCGCCATCGTCGTGTGTCGGTAGCTTTTCAAGATGTCCGGTTTTGGTAGCACATCAAATGTCCGCTTCTGGGTTAGGGTGACCTGGCCGGTTTGGAAGCGGTGGACGCCCCGGCTTGGTGTTGGCTTAGATTGCGGCTGGA
>Ga0209062_1001125_pt1 | contig 53992 bp, 50 predicted proteins | sample Coa_R2_2_FD_187158 | JGI IMG/M metagenome (GOLD analysis project Ga0209062, IMG submission 187158) | Surface soil microbial communities from Centralia Pennsylvania, which are recovering from an underground coalmine fire - Coalmine... | ecosystem: Environmental > Terrestrial > Soil > Unclassified... | reverse complement strand
TTGCTACTGATGCTCCTGGAGATTGCTGTGAAACGATTTGGATTCACCGACGCCATACTAACTCAACGACCTATCCCGCACTGGCTGGAGACTGAACAGGGAAACACCCAATTTGGGAACTACTGACAGAGCCCTCCACCCACTTCCCTTGTTCCAATCCACTCACAGACAGATAGCGGTGATAGCCATTCGTCAGGCTGTAGAGCTGCACGCGGATCGTATCGGTACCTGTGAGCTTGTACCAGAAACGGAGCCGAGTGTTCGCACCCATCGGTGGACCGGGCACCGGGTTGAAGATCACGGCGCGGTACATCGTCTTCATGTTCCCCTGCCGGTCATCGAAGTCTTGCGTGAGTACAGCACGCTGGGCACGTATGCCGCCGGGTCGCACATCTTTCGTTTCGGCCTTGCCGCACATCCACCAGCGTTTCTCGATGTCAGTGTCGTAATCCTCCACGACATGAACCTTGGAAGGAAACAGGCCCGGTTCGATCAGTTTCGATTCATTCTTCGGCTTCTCGGGCAATGTTTCAGCGCCCATACTTCGCACGCGATCGACATACCACGCCACGAACTCGTCTGGCTTGACACTCGTGGCAACGCGCATTGTTGCCTTCCCATCTTTTACGAGTGTCATCCCGGCATCATTCACTTCCAGCAGCATGTCCTTGAATGTGAGCGGCTTCTCGTTGAAGACGGCCGCGACCGCGACCGGATCGAAGAGAATCGGCGTTTCCTGGTTCCATAGTTCGTAGAGGTTCTGGACCTGCCAGGTGAGCATCGTGTGTGCGGAGAACAGCTTCTCGCGTGCGTGTTTGTCGAGTTTCACGGTGCCGGTTGCATCGAGCGGAATCACGGTGATCGGCAATCCGGAAGCGAACACTACTTTCGCGGCGGGGATGTCACACTTGATGTTCCACTCCGCTTCCGGCTTGGGCTTGCCATCATAGCCAACCGCAACCGATCCACCCATCACCACGAACCGCGACACTTTCTTCGCTTCTTCGGGCTGTTCCTTGATGAAGCGGGCCACATTCGTGAGCGGACCGAGGCATACCACAACCAGTTTGCCATCGTGCTGCTTCGCCAGCTTCGCCATCAGTTCGTGGGCTGGCTCTTTTACCGGCTTGAGCGTGCGGTTGAAGATCGCGGCTGGATGTCGGCGGTATTGAATCTGCCCGTCGATGTCGGTTTTGACCGGTGGTTCCCCGCCGCGTGCAACCGGGATATTCTTCAATCCCACTTGCGTGAGGAACCGGCAGACGAGCCAGGCCCGATCATCCGCCGCCGTTCCGACACTCGTGACGCCGATCAGATCGATCTCCGGCGACGCAACCGCCAGCGCAAGCGCGAATGCGTCATCCACATCGGAACCGATGTCGGTGTCGATGAGGACGGGGATCTTTTCGGCAGCCATGATGGGTGTGCTGAAAGCGGCGAGAATGATCGATGCGAAGAAGAGACGCGGAAGCATGTGCGGCCCGTCGAAAGGATGAAGCGAGTCTCGTGCGGCAGTGTACCCCGAGATGAGCAGAGCGGCGAGCCGCGACCGATCTGGTCGCATGCTTGCAGACCTGTTACCGTGATGACCGGAGGTGAAGCATGTCTGCACTAGCGCCCCCCGTTCCTGCGGGAATGGCCACTCCGCCACCCGCCAGCGCGCCGTGTCCACTCCGCTGGACGGTGGACGCTTTCCACACGGCAAATGCATCTGGCGCGTTCGCGGGTCGGCGGCCAATGCTGATCCACGGCATCCTTCTGGAGCAAGGGCCGATGAATGAGCCGCACGCGACCGCACTTGAAAAAGTAACGGAAGTCATGCGGCTGGCTTTCGGAGCCGGTTGGCGTGTACGCGGACAGTTACCACTGGTTCTCGGACAAGACACGGATCCGCTCCCCGACCTTGCGATATTGCCCGGCAATTCGCTTCATCCCGTGCGATCACATCCAACAACGGCCGCGCTGGTGATTGAGATCAGCGACACCACACTCACTTACGACACGACGACCAAGGCCGAACTGTACGCAACCGCAAGTATCCAGGAATATTGGGTGCTCGATTTGAACGCTTGCCACCTCCATGTCTATCGCAACCCGGCTCCACTTTCGGCTCCTCTGGGCGCTGTCGCGTACACCACGCACCTCACCCTCGACCCTAACGACAGCGTTTCGCCGCTCGCGGCACCGGGTAGTACCGTTGTTATCGCAGACCTGCTACCGTGATGACCGGAGGTGAATCATGTCCGCCACTCCTCTTCGCTGGACGGTCGTGACGTTTCATCGCGTGAACGCGACCGGCGTGTTCGAAGGTCGGCGTCCGATGCTGCTTCGTGGCGTCCTGATGGAGCAAGGCCCCATGAACCCGCCCCACGCCACCGCTGTCGATCTCACAATCGAAGTGCTCTGGGGGATCTTCGGCGCTGGTTGGCGTATTCGGGGACAATCTCCACTTGTCCTCGGCCAGGACACCGACCCGTTCCCGGATGTCGCGGTTGTCGCTGGTGGTCCGCGTGATTTCGCTACTTCGCATCCCACCACCGCGGCACTCGTGGTTGAAGTGAGTGATACGACACTTGCGGTGGATATGACCGAAAAAGCCGAACTGTACGCCACCGCAGGCATCGCGGATTACTGGATTCTCGATCTGGTGGGCCGTCGGTTGCTCGTGTATCGCAATCCGGCTCCTCTCCCAGCGCCGCTGAGCGCGATTGCATACTCCACGCACCTCACCCTCGGTCCAAACGATACGGTGTCGCCGCTCGCGGCACCGAGCAGCACGATCCAAGTTGCTGATTTGCTTCCCTGATTGGAAAGGAGTCCGCCATGCGATTCGCGATTCGTGTTCTAACAGCGGGTCTGGTGGTGGGAACCACGGCGGGCGTTGCCCGCGCCGAACTGCTCCCGCCGTTACCAACGACGGGAGAGGCCGTTGGGTGCATCGCGATTCTGATGGGAGGGACCATACTGGCAATGCTGTTCGCCTTGGTTCTCTCCTATGCCATCGTCAAGGCGGAGCAGCCTCCACCGCGCCGACGCCGTCGTCGACGGCCCGAGAAGAACCTGGAGAAATCACCTCATGACAACACTTGACCGCTATCGCGGCTGTCTACTTGGCCTCGCGGCAGGCGATGCCCTCGGCACCACGCTGGAGTTCGAGGAGCCGGGTTCCTTTGAACCACTCACCGACATGATTGGTGGTGGACCGTTCAACCTGAAGCCGGGTGAATGGACCGATGATACTTCAATGGCGTTGTGTCTGGCCGAGAGTCTTGTCACGCAACACGGTTTTGATCCAATTCATCAACTGGAAACGTATGTCCGCTGGCACCGCCAGGGTCATTTGAGCAGCACCGGTACGTGTTTTGACATCGGCGGAACGACCTGGGAATCGCTGAACAACTTCGAGCGAAAGAGACAGCCGTATCCCGGCCCCATCGAAGATTACAAAGCCGGAAACGGCTCACTCATGCGTCTTGCTCCCGCGCCGCTTGCCTTTGCAAACGATCCGGTGAAGGCGATCGCCATTGCTGGCGAAAGTTCTCGCACCACGCACGGCGCGGATGAATGTATCGAAGCGTGTTGTTACTTCGCTTCACTTCTACTTGCGGCCATCAGCGGAATGTCAAAGCCGCAGATTCTCAACAATAACTACGAACCGGCGATGGCACACTTTCTCCGTAACCCGCTCACGGGAAAAGTGGGCACGATTGCTGGTGGATCGTTCGCGATCAAGGAGCCGCCGCAGATTCGCGGTAGCGGATATGTCATTCACACGCTCGAAGCGGCACTGTGGGCATTCCACTCCACGGACAACTTCCGCGACGGCGCACTCAAGGTGGTTAATCTCGGCGAGGACGCCGACACCACCGGGGCCGTGTACGGTCAGATTGCGGGGGCTTATTACGGCGTTGAGGGGATTCCAGCAGAGTGGCGCGAGAAGCTCGCCATGCGGGAACTAATCGAACAACGCGCAACCGAATTGCACGCGATGGCTGGCGTGTGAGGCGAACCCCGACCGCAAGGCCGGTGGGTCACGCCTCACGCTCCAGGGTTCGCCAGCACCCGCCGGCCTTGCGGCCGGGGTTCTCCTCGCATCACTTCACAGCCTTTGTGCTCGGCGGGTTGACGAACGCGGCTGCCATCGCGTTGCACTCGTCCACCGTCATTTCGCCTTCCTGCACCCAAACGCGATACTTCAGCTTCAGCGGCTTCTCGGGCGTGAGGTCGTACTCGAAGTAATCCCCGAATCGCCCGTAGTCGCGTTCGCTGCCGCGCGTGTCCTTCGGATTGTCGGGGTGATTGATACGCAGCACGGTGTATCGCTTGCCGCCAGTCACGAAGCTGCACGCGTTCCACGGCAGGTTGATCGTCTTGGGGTCAGGCTTCTTCGGGTCCCAGTTGCGTGTTTCGCCGATTTTCCCCTTCCCATCCGGCCGCAGGTAGTACGTGTTCTCAATGCCGTTCTTCGCGACTTGCTGATTGGCGCGGAAGTGGAACCCCGCATGCTGCGGATCGCCATCGAGCCGAACCTTGTCCAGTTTCGTGGAGAGCACCGTGCTCCAGTCGATGAGCGTGCCGCCGGGGACGGCGTAGGCCGTCACTTCGCGTTCTTCGGTGGCGAACGTCTTGCCATCCTTGCCGTGCCATGAAATTTCCGAGCGACTGCGGCCAAAAACCTCCCCAGCTTCATTCGCGAGCGTCTTTTCATACTGACTGAAGACGTTGTTCGTGCCGTGCCAGATATCGGGCTGCTGTTTGTCCCCGTAGCTGATCTTGTTGAAGCCGAAGAACAGGCCGCGGTGGTGCGGATAAAGCCCGTCCTTGGCGGTCTTCGCAGAGGAGTTCGTGAGCATGATCTCCCCCTTCGCCGGATCGTAGACATTGTGAAACGGCTTGAACGTGTAGTAATGATCCTTCGGATCGTGCGGCAGGTTGAAATATTGCAGCACCTTCCGCCCCTCGAACGAGAGAACTGTGGTACCGTCCTTTTCTTCCTTGAAGGCGAAGTGCGGCGGAGATTTCACGTAGGTGAGCGTGGTCGGGCGCACTTCCATCGTCTCGCCAGCTTTCAGCTTCGGCAGCACAAATACAAGGCTCTTTCCGCCATTTGTGATCTGCGCTGCGGCGTGCAGTCCATCCGGAAGCGTGACAGTATTCGACGGGGTATCACTGGCTGGCAGCGGCGCGACCACAACCACGTTTGTGTAGTCGATCTTTCCGCCGGTCACGGCGATCTTCTGACCGAGTGCGGGTGCAGCGAGGGCAAGTGATAATGCAAGGGCGAGCAGCGTGCGAGTCATGAGGCATCTCCGGGAAAGGTCGGCCGCGGCACGCCGCACAGTGTAAAATGTGGCTGCCCGGTCTGATCTTCGAGGGCACAACCATGAGCGTATCCGCCGCCGAGTTGACCGCCAAGAAGTGTACCGCATGCGAAGGCGACACGCCGCCATTCACTCAGGAACAAATCGCCGAGCATCTGGCCGCGTTGCCAGAGTGGAAACTCACTGACGATGGCAAAATGATTCGCCGGAAGTACAAATTCAAGGATTTTGTGACTGCAATGGCGTTCTTGCAGAAAGTGGCCGATCTGGCCGAAGAAGAAGACCACCACCCCGATTTACACCTGACGGGCTACCGGAACGTTGCCATCGAACTGAGCACGCACGCCATCGGCGGCCTGTCCGCCAACGATTTCATCGTTGCGGCCAAGATCGACAAGCTGTGAACATGCCGCAAAGGCAGAGAAAGACTGAAAGCAGGATTAACCACAGACAGAGACACAGAGCAAAGACAAAAAAGCAGAGAATAAGACAAGATGACGGATGAAACAGAATCAGAATCCAACGTGTTGATCCTGTTATCCTGTCAAAACCATGCTTTAATATCTTTCTCTGCGTTTGTCTTTGCTCTGTGTCTCCGTCTGTGGTTAATCACGCTTCTGCCTTTCTCTGTCCTGTTTTTGAGAGCGAGTCCCAATGTCCGCACGCGACCGATTGAAAGAATTGTTCCGCGCCCGCGCTTTGCAGTTCGGCGACTTCACGCTCGCCTCCGGCAAAAAGAGCAGCTACTACGTCAACTCCAAAAAGGTGCTCTTTCACGCCGAAGCGATCACTCTCCTCGGCGAACTGCTTTACGAATCCGCGCATGATCTCGATTTCCAGGCAATTGGCGGGCTCGAAGTGGGCGCGATCCCAATGGCCGCTGCAGCGTTGACGGCGTTCCACCACCACGGCCGGACGATGGAGGGTTTCTTCGTCCGCAAGAAGGCGAAGGAACATGGCGCGAAGGAACTGGTGGAAGGACAGGTGAACGCGGGCGACAAGGTTGTGGTGATCGACGACGTGCTCACGACCGGCGGGAGCGTGATTCAAGCGATCGAGGCTGTGGAAGCAAAGGGAGCAACCGTTCTTCGCGTGGTGTGCATCTGCGATCGGCTTCAGGGTGCGCGCGAAGCGCTAGCGAAATACGATTTCCGCCCGATCTTTACCATCCGCGACTTCGGCATCGAACCGCCCAAGGAGTGATCGTCACAGCCACGCGGATACCCAGGTGTTGATCTCCGGCAGTTTGGCACAAGCTGCGTCATACAAGGCTTGATCTTCCGCGTTGAGGTGGGTGAGCCAGAAACGAACGATGCCCAAATCCTCATTCCCAGGACTCAGTATGAGTTCCAGCGCTTCGCGTGTTCGGGGTCGGAGAACAGGTTCGAGAACCACCAGGGCCAGAGCATTACGCACGGTCACGACTTGTCTGCGTCTTCGGTCCTGCAATGGTTGCTCATTCAGCCGAAGCTGGTCGCAGGTGCGGAGTGCCCGTCTAGCACGGATGGGATCGCTCACCGCAAACATGCTCCCCGTTGCCAAATCCCACTCGAAGAATTCCGCTGGATCTTCTCGCGTTGGATCGATTAAAGCCGGTCGCCGATTGATGCGTGGGAATTGGTTTCCCTTTGCCGTATTGCAGTCCGAACAGCACACGAGCAAGTTGACCCACCGGAACATGCGTTTCGGGTAACGGCTTTTGGGATAGTAGTGATCAACAGATCGGGCGTTGACTCGCTCGCAGAAAGCACACTTCGTGTGCGTTGCAGCTGTGAGAATCCGCCGAATCTCCTGCCCCGCCACAGTGCGAATGAAGTTGCTCCAAGCGGGTTCAATCCGGGGATCGCTGCGGGCAAAAGTTAAGGCGGTTGCGTGTTGAGTTGCAAGCGAGCGACGGGTTGTGGCCGACAAGGTTCTCGCGTTGGGGCGACGGACGCGAATCATGACTTTCCGTTCTTCAGTGCTTTCAGGCTTTCGTCGATATACTGCTGAATATCGCGCTGGCGGTTCATCTCATCGTATGTTTCCCCAGGCGCGGAAAGTTGCTGTTCGAGTGTCTCTCGAATTGCCTTCAATTCACGCTTTTCAGCAGCCGTCAGTTTCCCCGCGTTCTGTTTGGAGAGCAGTTCTGCATTTCGGCGAATGAGGCTTTCCGTCTCCACTGATCGTGTGCTGTGTAAGCCGAACAAGCGTGGGCTGGTCAGAATCTGAGTCGCCGTCCATCCACGAACCGATTCAATCGGTTGAGTCACTTCCACGCTTCCCTTCTCGTTGCGGCTCAACACGAACAAACCACCATCGATCGCTTCCTGGGCGATGAATGGGCTGTGCGTCGTGACGATGAACTGAATCTTGGGAAACACCTGCCGCAGTCGTTCGCCGAGTTCCCGTTGCCAGCTCGGATGAAGGTGCGCATCGGCTTCGTCGATGAGGACGATACCTTCGGCGAGGATGCTAATGGTACCGGTTTCCTTATCTTCGGCGACATAATCGAGGAAACGCGACGTCGCGTTGTAAACGTGCATTAGCAGATCGAGCACGAGCGCAAGGAAACTGCGAAATCCGTCGCTCAGGTGAATGGCTTCCAGCTCAACTCCTTCAGCCGTCTCGAAGAGAACACGTTCGGTTGAGATGTCTTTGAGGCGTGTGTTCGGGCTCTCCGGTAGCAACTGATTGATGACCTTCTCGAAGAGGGGCAAAGTTTGCCTGAACACGTCACTCCCAGCAACCTTTTTGTCAAGCGACCGGGCATAGATGGTCTTCAACCAGGAGATAGGTTCGGCGATACCAGCAGAGTCGTTGAGAATTGTTAAAAAAGGCACTTCGTATGGGCTTCTCTGAAACGCTGCGGGCTGCCAATCGAGTCGTCGAAAGGGTCCGTACCCGCAAGCCAACCAGCCGGGTGTGTTAGCCTTCTTTGGCCGCCTCGTGGTGTTGTCTACCTCTGTCCCCAATGGCTCGATTCGCGCCTCTAACCAGAGTTGCTTACGAAGACCAATCGTTGGGTGACGCGTCGCACCTTTTCCGCGCAACTCGGGATCATCGAATCTTGTTTCGAGGAACTCAGCCTCGATTTTCCCACGCTCGCTCCGATCTGCTACCCACTCGTCGTCTCGAAGCCAGTTCACGTAGTTGAGACTCATCACCAACTCAGCCATCGCCCGAACCAGCGTGCTTTTCCCCAGCCCATTCTCACCCAAAATGACGTTCCAGCCACTGTAGTCCCCATCCTTATTCGGGAACTCCAGCGTCACGTCCTCGAAGCACTTGATGTTCTGAAGCCGGATCTTCTTGAGGTACACAGTACGCTCCGGATTGAGTTCGCCCGCATTGTATCACGCTGTTCTCGTCTTCTCGGCGGGCTTAGCCACGCCGTTCGCCAAGACAAAGCCAGTCGCCCAACCCACACCTAATCCTTCGTTACCGGACGGAGCAACCGGGCGGCGTAGCGGCCGAGGCGGATGAGCATGACGCGGTTGAGGTAACCCGTCGTCACCTTCGCACCCACCTTACCCACGACTTTACCCACCACGTTTGCACTCACACCCACACCGACCGCGTTCATCGCTTCGTGGAAAAGCTGGTCGTATTGATCCTCCGCGAGCTTTTCCCACTCGGTCCCCTGCCCCGCCAGGTACGCATTGAAGAACGTGCGGCCCAGCAATACCGCCGTGCCCGTGCGTCCGGCGCGAAGGTTGTAGAGCTGACACAGCTCCGAAAGCATCGAGAAGGTATAGAACAGCGTCGCACCGGAATCGATCACCGCGTTGGGAGCGACCGCAGTCACCACCCAGATGCGGCTGGCCCAGTACTTGATGCGCGACTCGGCAACGTCGTCGAGCACGCTCTGGAAGCCATCGCGGAAGCGTGCGAACCACTGCTCGGTCGAGGCGAATTTGTCGTGGTCGAGCAGTTCAGCGCGGATCACTTTGAGTCTGTTGACGCCTTCATCGGTCAGCCCGAGCTTCGCCAGCCCGCGGCGGTCTTTTTCGGTTTCGATGGGGAATGTCTGCAAGTAGGTTTCAATCTGTGTTCGTGCTTCCGCCGACTTCGTTGCCGCCAGCCAACGCAGGCGTGTGCGGTTGGCGAGTTCCTTGATGCCTTTCACGCGCAACTGGCGATTCTCGCGCAGCCGCACGTACAGCACCATGAACCGGATGAACGAATACAGCACGCACGCGCCGAGGAGAGCAAGGCCCGCGTAGCCGGTCCACCGCAGCCAGTCTTCTTGAATCGACGCCAGGGTGTGAAGCAGCGTTGCGGTCTGATTGAACAGGAAGACGCCAATAACGCCAGTCATGCCCAGCAGAAACGCGAACGCCAGCGGAGAACCGAACCAGCCGAGCCAGCCGAGACCGGTGGGGTCGGAAGTCAGCAATAGTTCGGCTTCGGCCACGTCGCGTGCAGCTTGCTCGTCGTCGAGCAGTTTGAGTGCAGCGAGATCCTGGGCCGAAAGCGGCGCAAGATCGGCAGGCACCTGCGGCGGTCGGCCGAGTTCGGTTTCGCCGGGACGAAGCTCCGGTGTCGGTTCTGGTTGGGGCTTTACAGGCTCGGTTCGAGTTGGCGGATGGGGGGCAACCGCAGCGCGACCGACTCCCGGCACACCGATACGGAAATCATCGTCGTCATCAGGCTTCATGGTTTTTCCCCCACCTTTAGCTGTAGTTCCTGTGGCTTCATTGTAACCGACTTGCGGCGGAATCGCTCCGCGCCTAACATCTTCACTATTCAAATGGAGATAACCCGATGAACGCACTGACGCCAATACAGCCGCCCGCTTCGCCATACTTCAAGCCCATGACACTCGCCCTCGCCGGGCTGGCGGTGGTGGTTGCTGCGACTTCCGTTCTGCCACCAGACGTGCGGCCGTGGAACTTCGCCGCTCTGGGTGCGCTGGCGCTCTTCGCCGCGGCCCGACTCCGGTTCTCGCTGGCCCTTCTTGTGTTCGCGGCCGCGCTCGCGGTTAAAGAAGTCGGCGTGTATCTCCAGTTTGGGTTTCGCCCGAACCCAGCTACGTGGGCGTGCTACGCGGGTTACCTCGCACTCGGTTGGGCACTTCTCCGCAAGACGGAGTCGCCCTTCTGGATTGGCGGCACGGCCATTGGCGGAAGTCTGCTGTTCTTCCTCACCACGAACTTCGGTGCATGGGTGGGGCAGACGCTCCCCTACGGGTATTCGTTGGAGGGGCTGATGAATTGCTACGCGGCCGGAATTCCATTCTACCGCGGCACGTGCATCGGTGATCTGGCCTTCAGCGCAGCTCTCTTTGGAGCGCACGCCGTGCTGAGTCGTGCATACTTCCCGGCCGAACGTGTGGGGCTGGTCGTCCAAGACGTTCGTAATCCGGAGGGGCACTGGTGAAATACGCTGCCATTATTGAATACAGCCAGGACAAGGTACTGGTGGAATCAAACCGCCCGGCCCACCGGGCCTACCTGACGAGCCTTATCGAGAAGAATCAGCTCTTCGCCTCCGGGCCAACCGAAGACGGCTACGGCGCGCTCATCATTTACGAAGCCGATTCACCGGAAGCGGTGGAAGCGTTGATGAAGGCCGACCCATTCTTCACGGCCGGCGTGTTCCTCAAGTGGACCGTCCGCCCGTGGAAGATGGTGTTCTTCAACGCCAACCTCGCACCAAAGGCGTGAATCACGAAATGACGAAGCCCACCCGTAAACGCGGGTGGGCTTCTGCTTTTGGGGTGCCCATGAGCGACATTGAACTGGCGATTACGCGGGTGAAGGCGCTGGAGTCGTTGCTGGAACAAGGACTCGGTGCAACCGGCAAGGGATTGCACGAAAAGGTCACCAGCGTGCAGGACAAATTGCCGCAACCGCTCGTGAAGAAACTCCGCTTCGTCGCCACCGTGCGGAACAAAATTGTTCACGAATCCAATTACCAGCAAATCGACGACCGCAACGGTTTCCTCCGCGCCTGCGATGAGGCCGAAACCGAACTGCGTGCGATGATCGCCCCGCCACGGGTCGTCAACAAGGGCTGCTTTGGTTTGGTGCTCGTTGTAATGGGAGCGTTGGGAATTGCGTGGCGATGGATGTGATCCGGGCGAACCCCGCCCGCAAGAGCGGCGGGTGCAGGCCCTCGCCACCCACCGCCCTTGCGGGCGGGATTCGCCTGTCATCTATCTCACCCCTGCAGGTGCGATTCGAGGAAGTACAGCGACTGATCGAGATCGCGTGAGAGTTGTGTGAACAGGTCTGCAGTGTCCTTGTCACCGATTTCGTCGGCTTCGTCAATGGCCGCACGGACAGACTTGCCCACGGCCGCGAAGCGATCCGCCAATGCCGCGACCACGTCAAGCCCATTATGAACGCCAGAAGGGAATTCCGGCGTGTGGCTCATTGCCGCTGCTTGCCGGGTCGTACCCATCGCAACGCCGCCCAGCGCGGTCGTCCGCTCCGCGATCGTATCGACGTGTTCCTCCAGTTCTTCAGCCAGTTCATCGAACAGTTTGTGCAGCGCGATAAAGTTCGGTCCCTTCACGTTCCAGTGAGCGAACTTCGTCTGCGACATCAGGTCGAACGTGTCCGTCAAGTGCTGATTCAGCAGCGAAATCATTTTCACGCGAGTGTCGGTGTCGATGCTGTTTCGGGTGGGGAAATTCGTTCCGGTGTCGGTCTTCGGCGCGGTTCGGGTAGCCATTGGTCAGATCTCCATGAAGGTGAGGCAGAAACAGACAGCGGAATGTACCCGCTTTCGCCAGTTGCCTAACGCGATTCGCACCAATGTGATGCAATGGTCATGCCGATGACAGGCGGAATCTTCAACGATAACGTTACTCCGACGCGCTTCTTTGGAGCTTCGCGATGAACGACTTTCCAATCGGGGAAATGACTGTCGCCGTTGAAGAATCGAGCGACGTACTCACGTACAAATTCACCCCGCGAGGATCCACCGCCCGGCTGGGATTCCCATTTGCGCTGCTCCTGCCACTTGTGGTGTTCCCGGCTGGGTTGCTCGGACTCGTTTTTTACGCGTCTTCTCGAGTCGAGAATCGGCCTCGGTGGGAAGAGGTTCTCACTGGCGTGTTCGCGGCGCAAATGCTCGTGTGGCTTCTTGTGGGGATGGTGGAATCCACCGTCATGCTCCGCTGGACGGTGTTCCGCTCTCACACCACGCTGCTTCGGTTCACGGCAACGCAAGTCTGGCACGGCGGCAACCGCGTGTGCGCACCGGAACAACTTCGCGGGCTGCGATTGTTCGTGTATCCGACACTGGAGAAGGAGAGCAACAAGCTTGAAGCGTGCCTCAGTTTGGTGATCGGCGACGCTGGCGACACGCACGGTCTGTTCGGAGGATTGGAACAGGAACAGCTACGCACACTCGCAGAGGACATTCAGCGGCGACTTACGACCTTCCGCTTCAATCAGGGAATCTTGGCCGCGCTCGAAGCATTGTCGGTTGTTGAAACCACCGCCGACAAAGCCAGCGAACTCATGCACACGCGACCGCCCACTGGCGGGTTTCGGCTCTTCGCCACCGCCAGCTTACTCCTCCTTCAAAACCGCTGGGTGGGCAGTCTGTGGTGCATTGCGATGTTCGCAGGGTTGTTCGCAACGGGACATCTCATCCTCGCTGCGAAACTGCCGAAAACCTTTCTGTTTGGTCACGCCCTTGTCGGCTTCCTGCACCTGGCGATGTTGCTGGGCATTTGGGGGCAGCCGAATCGCAGCACAACAGGCGAAAACAGCGAAGAAACGCCCTAAACGCCCGCACTCGACAGTTATTTGACTCTCGCCAAAACTTTATTATGGACAAATGGATCTCTTTATTCATAATGGCGTGTACCGCAACCGATTCGCCACGGTGGTGCATCGCTTGCGGCGAAAAAGGAACCGTCTCTCAGGTGCGAGGCAATTGGTCTCAGAGCCACACTCAACCAGACTCGACTTGTGCGATGAGTTCCGGCGGAGCCGAGCCATGATGACGCTCAACATGATCGCGTTCGGCGTAGTTCTATGTGTGGGTATTTATGCACTGACGGCGGTGCTGTTGCGAAAGCAACAGCCGCGACCTCCTGCGCTGGGGTAAAGCCAAAGAGTAAGCCGTGTGCCCTTGTTCTTGGCACACGGCTTACCACTTTGGTTACTTCAATCACTTCTCGACCCGCGCGAGCATTTCCTTGCGCATTTCCGGCGTGTAGGTGTGGGCTGGTTCGCGATGGCGGATGCTCTTGAACTTCTCTCCGCGCCGAGCGTCTTTAGACGCTCCCAGGTTTGGCTTCGACCACTCAAATGCTATCGGCGGGGCTGCCCGCATCCAACTCACCGGTGAGGAAGAGTACCGGTCGCGGCGCAATCGGCGACACGGGAGTTTTTGTGTCGAGGTGCTTCAGGCTGCCATTCACAAGGCAGCCACAGAATAGCCCCATCCTCCTGATCAATCCACATACAGGAACTCATTCACATTTAGCAGCGCATGACACAGATCGACCATTGCTTCAGCGGGGGGACCTTTGTGCTGCTTCAAAAAGCCGAGCATCGCGGCGCGTTCTTCCGATGTCGGCGGGCGGCCGATGGCAAGCACGAAGGCGCGGTCGACCACTTTCTCGTTATCGGTGCCGGCTTCCTTCGTCACGCGATCGGCAAAGGCACGCGCGAAGCCGAGCACGATGCCATCGTTGAGCAGCGTGAGTGCTTGCGGCGCAGTGGTCGTGGCGAAGCGACGCGCACACGTTTCATTACGGTCGGGCGCATCGAAGAGCGTGAAGAGCGGATAGCGGAGGTTGCGTTTCACGAAGACGTAAATACTTCGGCGGTTCCGCTCGCTCGCCTCCGATGAGGGTTTCCAGGTTGGTGCCGACTTCTGCAACTCGGCTGGCAGTTCGGGGAATACGCTCGGTCCGCCGGCTTTCAGATTGAGCTGTCCGCTCACCGCGAGCATGGCGTCACGGAGCGATTCGCCATCGAGTCGGCGTCGCGGATAGTGCCAGAGCAGTTTGTTTTCAGGGTCAGCCTTCATGCCGGCGTCATCGCCGCGTGCAGCTTGTCTGTAGGCAGCAGAGAGCACGATGAGGCGATGAATGTGTTTGAGGCTCCAAGGTTGCGTCTCACCCCCGACCTTGCGGTCGGGGTTCGCCAGTTCGCTCGCCAGCCAGTTCAGCAACTCTGGGTGTGTGGGCTTGTCGCCGGCTACGCCGAAGTCGCTCGACGTACGGACGATGCCATAGCCGAAGTGCTGTTGCCACAGGCGATTGACGATTACGCGAGCCGTCAGTGGATTGTCTTTCGAAGCGATCCAGTTGGCGAGAGCCGTGCGGCGACCGGTGGAAGGACGCACTGGCTTGACATCGGCATCGCGATCGGTGATGGACGCGATGAATCCCGGCACGAGTTCTTCGCTGGGCTTGCGCCAGTCGCCGCGTTTGAAGAGCTTGGTTGGTGGCGGATCGTTGAGGTCGGTCATCGCCATCGCCAACGGCGGGTCGGTGGGTTTGTCCTTGGCCAACTTCGCCAGTTCGGCTTTAAGCGATTCATACCGCTCCTTCTCAGCGCCCTTCAGCCCCTTCGAGCCATCGGCACGACCGTAGACTTGCTTCTCCACCATCGCCGCAATCTGTTTTTCGAGAGGGCTTCGCTTGGCAAAGGGCACGTCGAGCAGGTTGGCGTATTCCGCCGGGAATCGACTCCGTTCTTTCGCCGTGGCTTTCTTGTAATACGGTTCTTCGATCTTCGCTATCGCGGCGCGCACGTTGGCGGTTTTGGCTTCCCACGCTGCACGCTTCTTCTCGTATTCGGCTTGTTCCGCGGGTGTCAGGAGGGAAACGTCCTTCGGCCAGAAAGCCGCGAAGAATGCCTGCATGCGGAAGTAATCGCGCTGCGAGACGGGATCGTACTTGTGATCGTGACAGCGTGCGCAGCCGGCCGTGAGGCCGAGGAATGTCGCGGCGGTCGTATCGGTAATGTCAGTGATGATTTCGTAGCGGCGCTGTTCGATATTCACCGCGTTGTATTCGTCCGGGAAGTGCCGCAGGAAGCCAGTGGCGATGATCGCATCGGTGTCGTGAGGGAACAACTCGTCGCCCGCGAGTTGTTCCTTGATGAAGCGATCGAATGGCTTGTCGGCGTTGAAGCTCTTGATGACGTAATCGCGGTAGCGCCACGCGTGCGGTCGCACACCATCGGCGTTGAAGCCGTCAGTTTCGGCAAAGCGGACGAGATCGAGCCAGAACAGCGCTTGCCGTTCGCCGAATTGGGACGAAGCGAGCAACTTCTCGACGATCTTTTCGTAAGCATCCGGCGACCGATCATTTACGAACGCTTCGACCTGTTCGGGTGTTGGCGGGAGGCCAATGAGGTCGAAATAGACGCGACGGATGAGCGTGCGACGGTCGGCTTCGGGCGCAAAATCGAGTTTCTGCTCATTCAATTTGGCGAGTAGAAAGCGGTCGATGCTGTTGAGCGTTGGGGGTTTGGCGTTGGCTGTTTGGGGAATAGCCGGTCGCTTGTACGCGCGGAATGCCCAGTCGTCGCGCAGTGGGTCCGCGCCCGACGCAACTGGGGCGACTTGGGCGAGTGCCAGCAAAACGGCGATCACGGAAAAGCGGGGCAGCAACCGCATCTCCGACTCCTCGGAGGGATGGAGGGGCTCAAGAAGCGATCTTACCGGCGAATCACGTGCGCGGAAACCAGAAACAGAACGTAGATGACAGAGGAACCGCAGATTGCGCAGATCAACACAGATTAAAGACATGAAGACAGATCAGAAGAATTGGACAGGATAACAGGATAGACATGATGGTGAATTTCAATCCTGCTTCATCCGGGGGCGTGGGGTATCCCACATTCTCCTCGACCCTGTCTGCATTCTCTTCTGTTTTGATCCGGGTTATCTGCGTCATCCGTGGCTCTTCTTTCCTCTTCATTCTGTCTTGAACAAACCCGCGTTGACCCCCTTGTGGACAGACGATATGCGCTGGTTTTGGAGGGTGCCATGCTCCGTCGCCGTCGCAAGTTCTTCTTCGCGCTTGCGATTCTATTTTCGGCTGCTGCCGTTGTGTTTGGTGGGCTGCTCTATGGCGCGAAGCGCGAACCGGCCTTTTACAAGGCCGCCAATCAACCGAGCGACTGGGATACACACTTGCGATCGGGCCAGTTGCTGACGCGCGTGGTGGACTTGCAGAACGACATTCGCGCCAAAGACGAGTGGGGCGATACCTTCAGCGCCGAAGAGCTGAACGCGTTCTTCATCGAGAACTTCAGTCCCGGTGGCCGGCTCACGGAAGTGCTGCCAAAAGGCTTTCACTCCCCACGCATCGCCATCGAAGGCGATCGACTCCTTCTCGGTGTGAGATACCGCGAAGGGTTCTGGAGTACGGTGGTGTGGCTGGAATTGAAAATCTGGCTCGTGGCCGATCAGACGAACCTGGCCGCCGTGGAGGTGTGCAACCTGAAGACAGGTATATTGCCGTTGGGGTCGCAAACCATTCTCGACAAGATCGGCGATCTGGCTCGGGAATCGAGCATCGAGGTGACGTGGTACCGGCACGGGAGCAACCCGGTCGGATTGTTCCGCTTCTTCGCCAAGCAGCCTCGAGCAACGTCTCAGATTCTCACGCTGGAGGTGAAGGACAGCAAGATCGTGATTGCGGGGCGAACGTCTCCCGACGGTGCACCTGTCGGGCCAGTGGGGCTCACTCCGGCGCTGACGCCATGAACCGGAAGATCCACTCCGCACCTGCGCGCTGAACCACAGCGCGGCCGTTGAGTTTCGCCCCTCGGAGTACGATCTCCGCGCGATCGGACTCGTTCGTGTGCCACGCACAGATTCCGCTATCCCAGCGCGACACGCTTCCACGACCGCCGGATACCGGCCCTTCGTAGTCAAGGTAGAACAACCGGTGATCCGCATTCGGCTCTGCCGGAATGTCAGCGTCGGCACGCGGTTCGGCAAGCAAGCGCCAGGCACGCAGTACGCCGGCGACTTCCACCAGAAAATCCCAGTGCGGCGTGGGCCAGTCGTGTGTAAGGATGACGAATCGGGGCATAAGTACAGACAGAGATTTCACCGCAAAGGGCATGAGAGGGCACATGAGAGAAAAACGGAAGAGGATTTCACCGCAGAGGGCAGATGAGGGCACATGAGAAAAACAGAGAAAAGGCAGAGATGAAATCCAAACTCTTTTTGTCTTTTCTCCGCGCCCTCTCGTCCCCTCTGCGGCGAATCCTGCTTTCTCTGTGCGCTGTCGCCGCCAAATCGGCCTACGAACACGTGGACGCGATTGGTAGAATGCGACGCGAGGGCGACTCTGCTCCGAGACGTGCATCATGGCGAAGTCCGACAAAAAAGACAAGAAAGCCACCGCGGATGGCACAGTCAACATCTGCCAGAACCGCCGCGCGCTGCACGATTACGAAGTGCTCAGCCGGATTGAATGCGGCATCGTTCTTGTTGGCACCGAGGTCAAGAGCCTCCGCGATGGGCATGGCAATCTCGAAGATTCCTACGCGCGCGTCGATGATGGCGAAGTGTGGCTGATTGGCGCGGAGATACCGGAATATCTGTATGGCAATCGCCTCAACCACAAGCCAAAACGCCCGCGGAAGCTGCTGCTGCACCGCCGCGAGATCGACAAGTTCGCGGGCAAGGCGTCTGACCGCGGGCTGACACTCGTTCCGCTGCGGATGTACTTCAAGGATGGCAAGGCCAAAGTGGAACTGGCAATCGCCAAGGGTAAACAGGCACACGACAAACGCGAATCGCTCAAGAAAGCCGACGCCAAACGCGAAATGGACCGCGCGATGGCAACAAGACGGAAGCGGTGAGTCGTGGCGAACCCCGCCCGCAAGGGCGGTGGGTGCTGACGAGCCACTCGCTGACGAGCCGGAAGCGTCAGCGACGGGCCACATACCACCCGCTGACGAGAAGCTGACGAGCCGGAAGCGTCAGCGACGGGCCACATATACCCACCGCCCTTGCGGGCGGGGTTCGCCGGAAATGACCACGGAGGGTCGCGGTGCGGCTGGTTGCGCTTGCGGAATCTGAATCGCACGTGTGCTGCAGGTACCGGCTCGCTGCATTCCGGCCCGCGCTTGCTGCGGGTCGGCACACGCTCGATATTCGCTCGCTACCGCAATCACTTTTCGGGCGCTTCACACTCGGACGCGACCTCACTTCTTACGACGCCGTCATTCTTCAGCGGAAACTACTGCCGCGCTGGGCGATTGCGCTCTTGCGTCGTCGCGTCCGGCGCTTGATTTTCGACTTCGACGACGCCGTGTGGTTGCGCGATTCCTACTCACCGAAGGGGTTGGACGATCCCAAGCGCGCGTTGCGCTTTCGCACCACGATTGCAGCGTGCGATCTGGTGATTGCGGGGAATGCGTACCTCGCGGAGGAAGCGCGGAAGTTTACGTCCGCCGACCGCGTGCGCGTGATTCCCACCTGCGTGGACGTCGAGAAGTATCCCATCGTTTCACATGCTGAGCGAGATACGATCCGTCTCGTCTGGATTGGCTCGTCCAGTACTCTGCGGGGGCTCGAACGCTTTGCGCCGACTCTCTCCGCAATTGGACGTGCTTTACCTGGGGCGCGGTTGAAACTGATCTGCGACCGCTTTGCGGCGTTCCCCGACTTGACTGTTGAACGTTGCGTGTGGAAAGAAGCGACCGAAGCGGCCGAAATTGCGGCCGCGGATATTGGCATCGGCTGGGTTCCGAACGATCCCTGGAGCCGCGGGAAGTGCGGTCTGAAGGTGCTTCAGTATCAGGCCACCGGGTTGCCCGTCGTTGCCAATGCTGTGGGCGTGCAGGCGGATTTTGTTCGTAATGGCGAGACTGGCTTCTGTGCGCAGACCACAGAGGAGTGGATCAACGCGGTTCGGGTGCTTGCGGCCGATGTGGAATTGCGGAAAAAACTCGGAGTCGCGGCCCGGAAGCAGGTGGAGGAGCGGTATAGCGTGGAAGCCGGCGGTCGAATGTGGCGAGAGGTGATTGCAGAGAGCAGAACGCTTCCGATGCGGAAGGTAGGTTGAGCCCAGTCATGTGGAGCGATGTGCAACGCAAATTTGGCTCGTTCATCGGGTCGCCTCTGGGGCGGACTGTGCGTGCGGATGGTCGCGTGTGGCATCTCTCGCCCGATGGCGAATCAACTTTTGGTTCAGCCGGAGTGGAGTTCAACCGCTGGCTGGCGGACAGCGCCACGGAAGTGGTGAAAAGCGGTGCCCATCGCACAGTGTATCGCGTGAGGCTGGCATCCGGCACGATCTACCTGAAGCACTGCCGCATCAACGGCCCGCGGGCATGGGCCCGCGAGGTGATGCGCCCGCCGAAGGCGCGGTTGGAGTTTGAAAACGCCGCGCGGCTGCGTTCTCTCGCGATTGGCGCGGCCATTCCGCTGGCGTGGGGTACGCCGGATAGCGTTTGGCCGGGAGAAAGTTATCTGGTTACGCAAGATCTCGCTCCGGCGATTCCCTTCACCGACTTCCTCGAATCGCGCTTCCCAACCTTCTCACCCGACATGCAGTGCCACGTGCGCCGGCAGCTCGCACGCGGACTCGGCCGTTTTCTGGCGCATCTACACGATAGCGGCGTCACGCATCCGGACCCGCACCCCGGCAATCTGCTCGTGGAATTGCCCGGCTCGCTCATGCCGCACTTCAGCTTGCTGGATGTGCATGCGGTGCGGTTTGCTCGTCCGTTATCGTGGGCGGAAAGTCGCGCCAATCTCGTTCTCTACAATCGGTGGTTCCAGCTTCGTGCCAGCAGCGTCGATCGCCTCCGCTTCTGGCACGAATACCGGATTTCGCGCCAATCGCTCGCGGTGGCGGATGATGCACGCGGGGAACCCCGAGAACTTGAACGCGCGACCAGCGTTTCCAATCGCCGCTTCTGGATGGCTCGCACCGAACGCTACAAGGGGACGCACCGAACGATCCGGAAGATTCGCACGCCGCACGTGCGCGGACTGGCCGTTCGCGGTCTGCCGGAAGAATTCCTGCGCCAACTGCTCGCCGATCCCGATGCCGCTTTCATGCTGCCAAGCACGAAGTTACTCAAGCAGTGCAGCAGTTCCACGGTCGCGGAACTGGAGATGCCCACTCCGGACGGCTCCCAGGCCGTCATTCTGAAGCGCGTTAACATGCGAAGCGCTCTCGATCCGTTGAAGAATCTGTTCCGCTCGTCGTCGGCTCGGCGGTCGTGGTTGCTCGGTCATGGCCTGTGTGAGCGGTGGCTGCCCACTCCGCGTCCTCTGGCGATGTTCCACCGTTACCGCGCCGGGATGCTTCCAGCCGAAGGGTATCTGCTGACGGAGAAAGTGCCCGATGCCGTCGGGTTACCGGAAGCAGTGAGAGCGTGCCGCGATCCACGCATCCTGCGCGGCTGGGGCGAGAAACTGGCCCGCGTGATCCGTACGATGCACGATCGTGGAATCTCGCATCGCGATCTCAAAGCGCCCAACGTGATGCTGCGGGGAGCTGCCCTCGATCCTGCCACCGCCGTCCCAATTCTCATCGATCTGGTTGGCGTGCGGGCCAGCGCGCACACAATCCCATTCGATCGGCGTGCGAAAGAACTGGCGCGACTCAACGCCAGTTTTCTGGCGATGCAGCACATTACGCGTTCTGAGCGGCTGCGCGTTTTGTTCGCGTACTTGCGAGCTGGGGAAAGAGAGTTGGACTGGAAAAAATGGTGGAGAGCGGTATCTCTGGCGACCGTGGAAAAGGTCGCGAAGAACCGCCGCACAGGTCGCCCAATTGGTTGAACCAATACAGTCCGCGAATTGTGAAGAGACGTACACCCAACAGCCGAAAATACTCTAGCCCCGTTGAAGTAGCGTACGTTCTGGTGACCGTGTGTTCTTGACTGGCAGAGGCGATTTGTATGGCGTTTTCGCCGCTGCGGTTACGCGTCGCCTTCGCACTCGCCGCGGTTTTCGCTGCGTTTGCGGGGTGCGAAACGATGCGGCACGCTCCGCCTGCGCCCACTCCACCGAATCCTCCGCTGTCGGAGAATTCCGCCCCAGCACCCCCTCCAGTCGTCTCCACCACGCGCCCCGGCAAATATCACGATCGGCGCGATTACTACGTCCTCTATTCCGACTTTGAACTCGATAAGCACGATCCACTCTTCGTGGAACTCGACGCGTTGCCGGAACAGGTGTTCGGAGAGTTGAAATTGCCGCCAAGCACGACCGTGGTGCAGGTGTTTCTCTTCGACACACAGGATCGCTACGAGAGCTACATGCGGGCGAAGTATCGGAACTTGCCGAATCGCCGCGCGTACTTCATTGCTGAACCGCGTGCCGGTGGAAACGACGAACTGAAAATCTTTACGTGGATGGGCGACCACCTCACCACCGACCTGCGCCACGAGCTGACGCACGCGCTCTTGCGAGGAGTGCTGAAAGATGTTCCACTCTGGCTCGATGAGGGGCTGGCCGGTTTCTTTGAATTGCCTCCAGGTCAGAATGGCGTGAACCCGCACCACCTCGAAACGCTTCGCCGCACGCCGTTCCGTCCGGACCTTGCACGGTTGGAGAAATTCACGCAAGTGGCGCAAATGGAGAAGCCCGAGTATCGTGAAGCATGGGCGTGGGTCCACCTCATGCTCCGCAGCACCCCGGCCGCGAAGAAAGTGCTGCACAACTACCTGCAAGCACTCCGCACTGATCCCAACCCCGGACCGCTCTTGCCGAAATTGCGCGAGGCCGTCCCGGAACCAGCCCAGACGCTCGTCGATCACCTGGCAACGGTGGAAATGCCTCGCCCGCCGGCACGAAGCCGAGCGGCAATGCCGAGGTAGACAGAATGAGGAGCCGCAGATGACGCAGATAAACACGGATTAAAGGCAGAAGAGAATTGAGACAGGATGAGGCAGGATTGAAATTCCGAATCATGTTTTATTCTGTAATGCAGCCCAAACTCTTCTGATCTGTCTTCAGTCTCTAATCCGTGTTGATCTGCGTCATCTGCGGCTCCTCATTCTGTCTTTAATCTGCGGCTATTCTTCTCACCGCCACGGAGAGGCGCATCATGATCGCAATTACCGGCGCGGCCGGGTTCATCGGATCGAATCTCGCGCGTGCGCTCGCTGCCGAAGGCGAGTCGCTTCTGCTGGTCGATCACGACATCACACCCGCGAAGGCTGCGAACATCGCCGGCTTGCCGCGATTCACATTCAGCCGACACGATCACTTCCTCGACGATCTTTCCACCGGGCGTGTGCGGCCGGACGCAATCTTTCATCTCGGTGCATGCAGTGCTACCACCGAAACAAACTGGAACTACCTTCTTCGTAATAACGTCGAGTACACGCGCTCGTTGTGGGAATGGTGCGCAGCGAACAGCAAGCCGCTGTTTTACGCATCGAGCGCGGCGACCTACGGCGATGGTTCTCGCGGATTCGACGACCGCACGCCGCCCAGCGAACTCACGCCACTCAATCTCTACGGCAAAAGCAAAAACGACTTCGACGTCTGGGCACTCGCTGAAGTCGCCGCTGGTAGACTCACGCCGGTCAAATGGGCGGGGGTAAAATTCTTCAACGTGTACGGTCCGCGCGAAACGCATAAGGGGCGAATGGCCAGTGTGGTGTATCAGACGTGGCGGCAGGTGCGCGCGACCGGCGGCATGAAGCTGTTTCGTTCGACTGATCCGCAATATCCCGATGGTGGTCAGCGCCGCGACTTCGTCTTTGTCGGCGATTGCGTGAACCATCTGCTGTGGTTATGGCGTCACACTGCCCCGAGTGGGCTTTACAATTCGGGCACCGGCACTCCGCGAACTTTTCTCGATCTGGCACGCGCTGTTTTCACCGCGCTCAAACTACCGCCGACAATTTCCTTCATCGACATGCCGGCCGATCTGGCGCGGCAATATCAAAACTTCACATGTGCGGAGATGTCGAAAATTCGCGCGGCTGGCTGCGAAATTCCCGCTACGGCGCTGGAAGATGGGGTGAGCGAAACAGTATGGTGGCTGGAGGAGGGGGGAGAGAGAGCCGCGGCGTAATCGGCGGCCCTCGCAAGGGGGGCAGGTTACAAGCGGGAAGCGTCAGCGACGGGCCAAGCACACCCACCACCTTTGCGGCGGGGTTCGCCTGCCAGACGCAGCCGGGCATCGTAAACCGAGGACGAATCCACTAACCTGACGGTAGCCCTATTCCCATTACAGATCGCGATCGACTCCGATGAACTTCTTCATCACCGCCGGCAACACGCAGACCATGATCGACCGCGTGCGGTGCGTCACCAACATCTTCTCCGGCCGCACGGGGGCATCGGTCGCACGCACCGCTTGGGGCCGCGGTCACACGGTCATGCTCGCCACCTCAAACCCCGAAGCACTGACCGAACTGGGTATCAATCACCGCGACGCCGGTGATCGCCTCACCGTTCTGTCGTACCGCACGTTCGACGATCTCGCTTCACTTATGCAAACGCAACTCCGCGCCGGCACATTCGATGTGGTGTGTCATTCTGCGGCAGTTAGCGATTATCTCCCGGCCGGCACCTTCACCCCCAACCCTGGGACGTTCTTCAACGCTCGCACAAGCCAATGGGAGGCGCAAGTCGGGCCGCCCTCGCTCACCGAGCAAAAAGCCGGGAAGATCAAAAGCAGTGAGCCGGAACTGTGGATGCGCCTCGTGCGTGCGCCGAAGCTGGTAGACCGCATCCGCCAGCCGTGGGGCTTCGGCGGCATTCTCGTAAAGTTCAAGCTCGAAGTCGGTATCGGTGAACAGGAACTGGTGGAATTGGCAGAAGCATCGCGACAGCAATCGAATGCCGACTTCATGGTGGCGAACACGCTCGACGGGGCAGCGCACTGGGCTTACGTCGGACCGATTGGCGACCGGTACGAACGCGTCCCACGCCGCGAACTACCCGACCGGCTGGTGTTGGCGCTCGAAGACCGATATCAGGAGTTGGCACGCAATGGCTAACGTGCTCCTTGGCGTGACGGGAAGCGTGGCCGCGGTTCGCGTGCCGGCTCTCTTTGAGGCATTCACCGCCGCCGGACACATGGTGAAGGTCGTTGCGACCGACGCTGCGACTTATTTTTTCGACGCCGCGCCGTTGCGTGTGAAGCAAACACTGATTCTCGATGATGACGAATGGCCTGGCCGTGCAGATGGCGAGCGCTACGAGCGCGGCGATGTCGTGATGCACATCGAACTTCGCAGGTGGGCGGACATCTTCGCCATCGCTCCTCTAGATGCCAACACACTGGCGAAACTGGCGGTGGGACTGTGCGATAACTGCCTGACGTGCGTCTGGCGTGCGTGGGACACGGCCCGACCGGTGGTGCTGGCGCCGGCAATGAATACCCTGATGTGGCAACATCCATTCACGCGGCGGCACTTGCGTTCCCTCGCCGCCGACGCCGGAGCGGGGCACATCCCCGCCCACCTCGCCGACGATGCGCTGATCCAACAGATCAATGACCGGAGTTCCACGCTGCGCATCGTATCGCCCATCACTAAAACACTCGCCTGCGGAGATACCGGCGTGGGCGCGATGGCGGAAGTGGCCGACGTGGTCGCGGCCGTGCAGACAATGCTGGCCCGCGCGCAGGCGGCATGAACAGAAGAGGAGCCGCAACCAAAGCATCGCCCCTCAAGGAAATGAAACGAAGGAGAAACGAGAACGGACCAGGGCTACCACACACCCGGAATCAATTTGGAGCGAACCCGCTGGGTGTACTCCGTATAGCCGGGCAACTCAGACTGCAACGTCTGGTCTTCCCATCGTGTTCGCACAATGAACAGGACCGAAGCCAGTCCCGCTGGAATCAATGCCCACACCGAAGCCAGACACAGAGCCGTGCCCACGGCAATCAGGATGCCAGAGACGTAACCGGGGTGGCGCACGATGGAGTACGGACCTGTGTCGATGACCGTTTGACCGCGATCCGTTTGCAGACGAACAGTCACCTCGAAAAACTTGTTCACGGATTCCGCCCAAGTGACCAACACCATGCCGGAGAAAAACAACCCATACCCTATCACGCAGACCCACCACGGCAGCGGCAACCAGTGAAAACGCTCATCATCCAACGCCGCGACAGGAACGATGGCATACACGGCCAGAAGTAAGAGGCTCACGAGGATTTTGTCCCAGCGTTTTGTCCCCTCGTGAGACGTGGCGCGTGCCACGACGACTTCAGGGTTCACCCGCCAGAGATACACGGAAACGATCGCCATACTGGACACAAACACCAGGATAAAGACCCAGCCCTTGAGCCACTCCCACGTGCCGGCGGGCAAGAACATGAACAGAGCGAAGTAGACTGGCACAGCCAGCAGAACTCGAATCAATCGCCCTCGATCCATTCGTTGCTGTAACTGATCCTGTTTGACTGCGGAAGTCATCGCTCACCTGCTTGGACGACTTACCAAACGGACAATTCACCACCGGCCAGCCGTTCCCCGAACTCGCCATTCCCCGCCAATTCCTGTTGAATGATTTCTTCCACAGCGGGTCGAATTTCCAGCAGCCCAACCCCTGCTTGCAAAACAACCTGAGCAGCGGCGACGAGCGGCGTGTTGATCGGCTGGCCGATCTGGCTGCACAACCAAACGTAAGCCTCAACCACTCCCTGCACACGCGCAACGAGCTCGCTGCCGCCTCGTTGCTGATCGGTCGGTTCAACGACATCACGCCGTTGACACGGTTTCCCCGCCCCTCTTGCCCGCAATCGCCACCCTCAGCCGATGTACCCAGAACGGTCAGATACATACCTGCATCGCCACGAGCCGGATCGTCCAGCGTATTCAGATGCACGTTCACGCTGTCCAAAACGTGTAACCGCGCCGTGAGGCATTCGGTCAGGGCCACACGCATCTCATCCTTACGGCAAAAGTAGTGCCGCGCATCGGGAATGCACGGTTCGCCCCGCGCGAACAGGACCACCTGCCGCAGCCCGATAAGGTAGAAGAACTCACGATCACTGCCGGTGTGTAACGCTCATGTGAGATTCGGTTGATCGAGTCGTTCGTTTTGCTTACCCTATTCATCACCTCCAAGCTGAGCAAATGAACGCGAAACAAGTCTACCGCAACTGGGACGACCTCAGTCTTTAGGCAGCGGCAGGGAAATAATCTACCAGTCGTTCGGAGAGCATCTGAACGAGCCGCGACCGCAAGGGAGCGGGAATCGCTGCCCGCTCCCTTGCGAGAGATGAGAACACGGCCTGCCGGGTTCTCATCTACTCCTGCGACGCGGCTCGTTCAATACGCCTCTGCTCGGTCGTTGGTAGTTTATTTCTCCGCGTCTGCCTCAGTCTGAGCAAAGATCACTTGCTGCAATTACTCGTGCAGTCGGCGGCCTGCGCAAGCCGATGCTGCTCGTGCGTTCCTCGCCTGTCGGAGACAGGAGACCAGACATGATACCTTTCAGAGACGCCGGCCCGGAATCCGTCGACTGCGTACAGTCGGCGAGGGGCCTGTGGGATGGCAGGGGCTGGGTAGCCGACGCAAGCGATGCACTCCAATACCCCACCGGCACAGGGCGGGCGGAGGTCATTCGCAACATCATCGAGCAACAGACCGGAGTCCGATGCTGGGTTGTCGCGCTCCAGCCGGAAACGGTGGAGTGTTGATGCCATCCTCGCGCTGGGTGGTGCGCCATGCGATTCCGATGCGCCGTCCTGCTGCTGGCCCTCTGCACCACTGCCTGCCGGACGACGAACTACCTGGAGCGCGGGGATTCAACTGAATACCCCAAATCTCTTGGCCTGTGCGGCCGACACAGTCAACCACTCGAATGTGACAAGGAACGACCAATCATGTCGATTCGGTCTGCCGAAGGCATTTCGGGCAGTACCAGGGAGCCGGAGTCGTCACTGCGATCGGGCTCCGCTTGCGGCACTTGGCACATAGGTAGCGTTTGCAGCGCGCGGCGGTCTTCGGACGCACTCGCTTGCCGGTCGTGTCTCGTTTTTCACCCACTGGATTGTCCTTTCGTTGGCTGTTGCCGCTTGGTCTCGGCGTAGGCCAGAACCGATACATGCGGTCGAATGCTGACTGCACGCAATATGCCGGCTTTTCTCCCGATTGAACCTCAACCGTCTCCATTGGTGGGGCTGGCAGGTGCAATCACCGCTCAAACACAACCAAGAACACATCCGACTTCTGCGCCCAGACGTGATTTCGCCATTGATGGCAAAAAACGGTACCGTCCGCGACACCCGGGGCGATTTCTACTACGTCACCGTCTGCCAAGGGCTACGTGAGTCTGTCAGCAGATTCACTTGCAATCACCTGTCAGAAGTTGTTTCCACCGCTGCCGAGAATGGCATCCAGCACTGGTCAGCCACGGGCTGAACCGACCGACGAGCGTCTGGGGGGCGAGTCGGTCGAACACGCGATTGAAGGTGTCGTGGCTGGGATCCAGTTGGGGAGCTTCAAGTTCGCGCCACGCATTCAGAGGATGCTTCATTGACCGAGACATCGTTGCCTGGCATGCGTGACTCGTATTGGATGAGACGTATCTGAGTGCTGATCGCTGTCGGTCATCGTTCCTTGTGAGCCATCGATCACCGCGAAGGAAGATTCGCGAAAACTCCCGACAATCCACCACGCCCGCCAATCGTATCATCGTGCGGTTGACGTCACAACTGTTGACCCTTGTGTGAATTGAATCAACCCAAGCCAACGATTTCGTGTTTCACAAATTGACTGAAATCCGATGAGCGCGAAATCGTTATTCAACCGAGCCACACGCGAGTGGATGGACGACGCAGACGAACTCCAGAAAAACGGTGAAAAAAAAACGACCAAATCCCCCTCAACGGGGCAATACATCTCCAGAACGATCGCGGTGTCTCAGTCGCCCACCATGATGGCGTAATTGCCGAGAGTGCAATCTGTGTTGAGTCCAGGTTGTTGCCTCCTCCTCCCCAACTAATTCGTCAGGCCAAACCAAGCGATTCCCGGTCGTAACTGTCCGGTTGGGCAAAACAAGGACTGATCTTATGAGGCTCCGAAGTTCGCTCCTGATCTTGGCACTCGGTTGTGTGGTAATTGTCTTCCTCACACATACGCAGACGGACACTCCCCGCCGAACCTTCACCGAGTCGGCTCCAACCCCGGACACCGAGGCTCCGGACGTTCGTCGTGTGGCGAGCCGAAGCTGGGCAAAAGACGCGATCTGTAACGAAGTACGCACGAAGCGACTATCGCTCCTTGAAGCGGCAGCAGTGTTTGGATGGTTCAACCAGCAACCACCAACCTATGCCGCGAATAGTTTTCGCATGTACAACATCCACATTGATCACAAACTTCTTGCTTCCGCCCGAGAGTCTGAAGTCGCATTGCTATGTTTGCAAGTCTTCTTTCGAATCCAGGTTCAAGATGGTCCGGAAGCCGAGACAACACTCGACGTGAAGGAGCAATATTTACAGCTGTGTCAAACGGGCTGGGATATTCCGCTTCCGCGCGTCGTTGAGTCTGATTGTTTGGAACTTCTCATGCGTGCAGCAGTGGCCAATGATCGCGGGCGCTGGGGACGATGCGATCCCAAGGGAATGGTTTCAATGGAAGGTTTGTCTCTGGTCGAGCGTTCACATCGATAGCAACTCGGACGTCTTCGCGCCGGCGAATAGGTAGGTTGTTGCTGGTCGCTTAAAATAATTGCCGGATTGGGGTGCCTTCACTCAGGCGGAACGGGCGGGCGGTCTGGTCGTAGACTTCCATGCCGGGGTCGATCCCGAACCGCCAGAAGAGTGTCGCTGCCAAGTCGGCGGGCGTGACCGAATCGCGCGCGGGGTACGCCCCAATCTTGTCACTCTCTCCAAACAACGCGCCCCCGGTCACCCCTCCGCCAGCCATCACAGCAGTGTAACAATCCGGCCAGTGATCTCGCCCGCCGTTGCGGTTGATTTTCGGCGTCCGGCCAAACTCTCCCACCACCACAACCAGAGTCGAACTCAGCAGGCCACGCGCCTCCAGATCTTCAATCAACGCGGAGATCGCCTGATCTGCGGGTGGAATCAACTGTTTGTGTCGAGGAAATAACGTTTCGTGGCTGTCCCAATTCGCTTCCTGACCATTCGTCTGCCCGTCGAAGGCCACGACGAAGTTCACACCACCCTCCACCAGTCGGCGTGCCAGCAGGAGGCTCTGTCCCAAGCGGTGGCGGCCGTACCGCTCACGGAGTCGCTGGGGTTCCTTGTGGATATCGAAAAGACTGCGAACTTTCGGAGATGCCAACAGCCGCACTGCACGATCGGTATTAATCTTTGCGCGCTCAGCCGGACCAGGCAACGCGGCGGTATCAAGCCCCCGTAACAACGCGGCTCGACCGGGGAGATCCGAGACGCCGTCGAATGCCGAGATGCGGAAGTTCGGTGCGTTCGGGTCACCTGCGACCTGAAAGCGATCGTATGCACCGCCAAGAAGACCGGGCGTTTGACCCGGCAGTTGCACGACGTTGTAAAGCGTGTAGGGCAACGCCACATAGGGAAGTACGCCGGCCCGCGCCCCCAGTCCAAAACTGACGGCTGAGCCGAGAGTCGGCATACCACGAGGATCGCTGGCGAGCAATTCCTGGTCCCCGCCAGCCGGCGTGCGGCCAGTCAATGCTTCGGCGGCGGCGGCGTTGTGGTTCCGCATGGGGTGATGCAGGCTGCGAACCAGCGCCAGGCGATCCATCACGCGAGCCATTTGCGGTAAATGTTCGCAGATTCGCACGCCGGGAACGACTGTGGGGATCGTGCGATACTCGCCGCGAGCTTCACTTGGTGCGTTCGGCTTCGGATCGAATGTGTCGAGATGGCTCGGTCCACCGTAGAGAAACACCAGCACACAGGAACGGATCGCGGTCTTCGACGTACGGGGTGTGGATCTCTCAGCCAACACCGGTGAGGTATTCGCCAACGCCGAGCCGAGCACCCCGCTCAACACCGTTCGTCGAGAAAGCACAGAATGGGGAAATCGGAATGTGGCATCAAATACCATTCGACAACTCCCGCGTTGCCCACAGCAACATCGAGTGAGTCCGGAACTTCTCGGTTGTACTCCAACGGCATTACCGAAGCAATCACTTTGGGTCACCGTCACCGTGACCTGCGAACAGCACCGCGATCATCATGAGAAAGCCGAGGGGTGGACGGCGGGGACGAATCCGGCACGGATGGCTTCCACAGTCGAGGCTGGCGTTAGAACCGACACTGTCACACCATTCGGACGACCGCGGCGTGTGTGGTATCCGCCGGGAGACCAGATCAGCAACTTGCCCTGCCACAACAGATACGCAATCGCGTCATCTTGTGGCAGAGTGACAAGCACACCGTCCGGAAGATCATCGATATTGCACGCGAAGCGAACCTTTTCGCGGTCTGGCCCGAGCCGTTCTCCGTGAAGTTGAGCGTCGATCTCGTCTGCCCTCGGCGCATGCTTTTTGACGTGTGTGGAGTTTCCTTTCTCCCAACATGCGCAGAAGGCACGAAATCGCTGCCGCTGGCACTCCGCGCATGGCCGATGCCCCGCTGCCAGTCCCGTCGCCTCGTCGAGGAAGAACAGTTCGGTATATCGGCCCGGAGACATCACCTTCCGTTGGCGGTTCTTGAACTCCAACACGCACAGAATCCATCGCCGCAATTGCCACGCGCGCCGAATGGTGCCGGACTCATCATGTAACACGCCACGATTGCCCATGAGTGTGCCACGCTCTGGAACAGCAACGATTTCGCCAAACGGCGTGACACGATTCTGTCTCGGCATCAATACTTCCGGAGAGAGAATGGGGGCACGTTCACCCGTAAGAATGAACGATCTCCACCACAGTTGAAGGCGATTCTGTTTTCAATTTTATTTCACCCGCAGGGTGAGACATCACTCTCGCGCACCCCATCTCCGGGAACCATCTGAACATCGGCGAAACCGAGTTTGCGTCCGTCCTCGGAGCGAAGTTCCAGCCGTACCCGTTTCCCCCTTTTGCGATCAACGACTTGAAACTCCGACTCCGCACAGCCCCATTGCCCGAGCGCAACCAGAACCGGGAACAAGCCCCTCCCCTTCTCCGTCAGAACATATTCCTGATAGGCGCTACCGTCCGAAGCCGGAACCAGTTCCAACACACCCTCGGCGAGCAATTTTTTGAGCCGCACAGTGAGGATATTTTTCGCCACACCCAGACTGGCTTGGAATTCGCCGAATCGTTTTTTGCCCACGAACGCGTCCCGCACAATCAACAGCGACCACCAGTCACCGACCACCTCCAGCGACCGCGCAATCGGGCACCGATCTTTGGCAAAACTCGTGCGTTTCATGGTTGTCTCCGCGTATTTTCAATTTGGTTGCAAGATGCAACCGTATAGTCAGTATACCTCGTCAGTTACAAGTTGCAAGTTGCAACCATGTCACATAAGGAGAAATGCGATGAACACTTTCACACTCGCTCACACGGTAATCAGCCTCCTGCCCGTCGGTTTTGGATTCGCAGCATTCGTCCGGCATGGCGCAATCGAGCCTGGCACGCGACTCGGCAAATGGTACATCGGCACCATGTTGGCTGGCACGATCTCGGGGTTTGGTTTTATCTTCAAATTTGGTTTCACGCCGGGGCAAGTGCTGGGACTCTTTACTCTCGGTCTGCTCATGTTGGGGATGTTCACTCTGCAAGGGCACTGGCGCAAGTCGGGTTACGTGCAAACCTTCGCGCTCTCAACGAGCTACTTCATGCTGATGGTGTTCGCCACCACCGAAACGCTCAAACACTTCCCGCTCGCCCATCCTTATGCCGCAGGAGCAAACGATCCGTCGCTCATCCCGATTCGCCTCAGCTTGCTGGTGTTGTTCGTAACTGGGGTCACCTATCAGGTGCTCAAGATTCGCGCTGCGAATCGGGTTGAAGCCCGACTCGAACGCCTCCTCGCGAAGTACCATGCGGTGTAATCAGAGCGATAAGGCCCAACGGCATGAGCCCGCCGAGATTTGAATCTCGGCGGGCTCATGCCGTTGGGCCTGTTCGATTATTCCTATGCAATCCCGATCACACTTGGCTCAACACGCGCAGCGACAGCTCGGCGAGCCGAGAACTCCAATCTTAACGCCGCGAGCATGACTCCACCGTACACGCACGCCGCCAGAGCAAAGTTTCCCGGTGCCGTCCACTGGGCGGCGAGTACGCCACTGAGAACGAAGCCGGTCAAATTCCCGACTTGTGAGATCGCCGTTGCAAGGCCCATCAGTTGGCCGCGTTGGTCTGGCGCGACGCGAGCCGCCACCACCGCGAACTGAAGAGTAAACATCGCACCCGACCCGACCCCGATACCCACCCGCGCAATCAGAATCGCCCACCACGTCGGGATTGCGGCCAGCACAAGCATCGAGCACACCAGTATGAATGCACCTACGGGAGTAAGGAACGGCACTCGCTTGTCGTGCAGTCCACCCCACGCCCGGGCACTCACAAACCCCGCGAGCGCGGTGAGTGTCATGGCCAACGCCGTGAAGCCAATTGCACTATTCCACCACATTGGCTTGGCCCCCGCGGCAGCCGTCCAGGCGTCGATAACTTCCCCCGCGAAGATTGCAAACACCCCTTGAGCCATCGTGAAAGCGAATTGCCCCAGCAGCAAAATTACCAGCGCTTGGCGAAGAACCGGATGTGCGAACGCTCGCCGGCCGGCGAGTGAGAGCGAGCGAAACGGGTTGGGCGTTCGTGTGGGGACGAACCCCGTCTGTCGGAGTAGGATCGCTGAGAGAAGACCGGTTAATAGTATGAGCGTGCCGAGGATCACATACGTCGAGCGAAAGCCAACGGTCGCGGCGAGCACGCCACCAAAAATCGGCGCGCAGAGCTGTCCGGCAGGTGTTGCCGATTGCAGCGTCGCCACTGCCCTTCCCTGGTACTCCGGTGGGGCGACAACTGCCGCCAGTCCCAGACACGCCGCCAGTACGCCCGACAACATTCCCTGAAGGATGCGGATCGCGACTAACTGGTCGGGTGTCTGTGCCACGGCCATCAGCAACTGCGTGAGACCCAGCCCCAGACACGCCCGCACGACCTGTTGTTTGGGTCCAGTTCGGTCGGCAACCCACCCCCAGAGCGGTGTGAACACGATTGACGTGAAGAACGGCCCGGCGAGAATGAGCCCGGTATATACGAGTCGGGCCGACTCGTCACGAACCTGCAAAACCGGGTCTTGCACGAGAAAGAAAGGGACGAACGTCAGTCCCAAGTTCATTGCCAGTGTCGTGAGAAACTGCACCATCCAGAGCACGCGAATCGTCCGCCGCCATTCTTCCACGCTGTCACCTCCCACGACTGTTCAGCTGAGGCAACCGTGCCAAACGATCGGCCTCCGTCCGTACCGCGCCGGTTTCCGGATCGAGACAGTCGATGAACCCATATGCCACGGGCGCAGTCACGATCTCCCGCGCTGCCGGATACTTCGGATGGAAGATACCGGGGGCGGCCATCACACCTGTCTCAAGCGCGCGGAATAACACCTCGGGGTGACTCAACCGATGCACGTAACTCCCAAGCGGTGCAACCGGGGATGGCGTGCCGTTGCCATCGAGTGACGCAATATGGCGGAGCGTGGTACGTGCTTCGGACACGAGCTTCGCTCGGCGCTCGACTACGAGCGGATGCTCGCGGAGTTTCATGAGATCCGGCTCGTGTTTCCAGAATTCACGAACACACCGGCGCACCAAGCGCGAGCTATCGATCACATCGGGTACTCCCGCGACATGCAGCGCTTCGCAGTAACTCACCAGATGGATGGCATGAGGATTTGCGAGCAATTGCAGGAACGTCGAGCGGGCAAGCTGATGCCGGGCGGCGTCAAGATCGGGGGGGAAACTGTCGATGCCCGTGCGTGTTTCGCGCCACAGTTGTGTACCGCGGAACGATGCCACCATTTCCCCCGCGAGTTCCAACCCCGCAAGCATCTTCGCCAGATCGCCGTGATCGCTTGTCTCGCGCGGTTTGTTGAACTGAAGTTGCAGGACGAGATCCGATACGCCTTGCGAAAGCATTACGGCGGTGATAAGCGCGTAGTCCACCACGACAACCACGTCCGGCGCCCACCGCGATGAGAAGTGGTTCGGATCGTTCATCTCTACCGGGATGCGCCGGCGAGCCAGTTCGTGTACGGTTGCAATATGTTCGCGGATCGACTCTCGCACGGAGGTCGGCCCGCGGCCGTCGAGTTCGTTAAACCAGTACAACGGCACTGCCTGGTGCGACCCCACCAACATTCCCGCACGAATGCACGTCTCCACGAATGGCACCAACCCAACAACGTGCGCATACGGCTTCATGCCGGGAAAGTTTCCGCGTCGCGACGCTTCGTACAGCTCAACCAGATGCTCAAACGTACTGTACGGCACGCCGCCATCGTTCTTGCGGCCTACGAACGCCGTTGGATCGCCAAAGTACCGCTGCGACAGGTCCGATGAACCGAGCGAGATTTCATCCACCACGCGTGCGTCTGCCAGCGTGCGAATGCCATCAACCGTGGGCGAGATGGTCGGCGCTGGCGTGCCGAAGTGCGTGCGAAGTAGCGGGAATGCCGACTCGCGGATGCGCTCGGTATAGGACGTCTTCGCCCGCTCGGATGGGACCGGGAGAGGCGGTTCATTGCGGTAGTCATCGCTGCCGGCCACAAGACGGGCCAGTTCGTCCAGTTCCGCAAACCGCGGAGGAAATAATTCCGGCCGCAATTCCGCGAGGATGTCCGCCCGACGACTTTCGGGCACATTCAAAAACGCAAGAACGCGCGCACATCCGCGCATCAGGTCAAGATCCTGCGGCATCGTCCACACGTCGCACGGCAGCTCGGCGCGCGATTCCTCCACCGCGCGCATCGCTTCCGGCAGACCGGCGAGGGCGACGCGACGACGGTCGAGCAACCCTTCCGCATCGAGCCGACCAAGACATCGGCGATATTCGCGTAACGCGACCTCCGGACTCAGCCGATAGCTGAAGCCGAGCCATTCGGGGTCAATCCCGTGAACGCGCGCCAGCACTTCATCGAGCGAAGTACCCGGCGGCAGGACGTGGGCAGTCAGTCCTGCCTTCTGCGCCATTCGCGCCACCCGGAAGAGTCCCTGCGTGTGGGGGTCGTCGCCGAGTGTAGCTAGGACGCAAGCGCGAGCCATGACAACTCTCCCAACAGGTATCGCCGCAGATAGTCCAGGCTGAATCCGCGCAGATTCCGCCCCGTCGCCCGCACGTTGCCACCCGTTTCCCGGTCATAGAGATCAATGACGCGGGTGATCGGCTCGCAAGCGATCCCCAGTCGTCGGGCGAGCGCCTCGAATGGGACCAACCCCGTCGCGACGTCTTCATCCGCATAGCGAGCTTGCGGAACGGAGTTATTCATGAAGTTTGGTGTGCGGCCTATGGCGGAAGCCAAACTCTCGCCCGGAATTCGCGTGACGCCATAAGTGTACGCCAGCCAGTGCTGGCCGGAGACGACCGCGTCATGAATGGGTTGCAGCAACTCAGCTCGACGGAGCCGATGTTGGTGTAACGACGCCAGTGGATGGGCTTCCAACTGTTGCACACGGTCCATCACATCCGCCCACTCATCCTCACGCGGATTCTCGCGGAGTCCTATTACCTCGCAGCCGAACGCTTCCGCAATGCGAAGTCGGATCTGATCGACTTCCTCCACGACTGGCCCGACCACGGAGTTGTGCGCGATGCCTTCTTGGTAAAAGGAGAACGGCCGACCGGCGGCCTGCGCGGCACGGATGGCGGGCAAGTTGAGGAGGTATGCGGTGGGGTGAAACACCGCGCCGATGTTGCCGAGCGATGTGGCAGCCGGCGTTCCGCTGAACAGAATTTGCGGAAACAACCTGCGGAGACTCGCGATGCAGTGGTCGCCAATGCGCCCCTCGCAACTCGCCACCCAGGCCCGCTTTCGGCGCTTGATGAACACCGAGCCGGGTTTGTAACACTTGCAGGCGTACGGACAGGTCTGGAAAGAGATGATCGGATGACCGTCGCCAACAATTTGCCACAGGTACGGCGTCCCCAAGGTGCGCGACGGCGAAAGGATGATCGGTACTTCGGAGCGCTGGCGTTGCAAGTGAGGAGCCAATGCGCGCGCGGTCTCTTCGTGGTACTGTGAGGGATGGGCGAAAATAATGAGATCGCAAGCAGCCAGCTCATCCAGTTCGTGGCCAACCCGCGAATTCATGAGTGGGACGAAGTGACTCACTTCACCGAGCGAATTCTCCGGTCGATCGACCTGAACTCCCCCCTGCCGTTCGATGGCGTCCACCACTTCTCGCCCGTGGTCGCTTGGTCGAGCGTAACCATAAACGGTCACGCCCTCCGAAACGATGTCGGCGAGGTATGCTGCTCCCGATTGGCTGCTGATTCCATAAATCCCGATCCTAGCCATTTGCCGCGATCTCCTTGAACCCGACTCTTTCGGTGATCACGAAAGCGACGTTCCGCCCGAGGACTGGACATGGGGCGGGCGATTGTTCGCATCGTGATCCGGCTTCCCTTATCGCAATGACTGTGCCATTGATTGCGACCACGAAATAGCTGTTATTTCAGGGAAAATGGATGTGATGTGCGGAGATATGCAAGCGTGTCGCGTGGATCATTGGGCGCCCGGCGCCCAGCAGCATTGGGCGCCCGGCGCCCAATGACCGCCCCGGTTATTCGGTGTCTGTCGGTTCGTCGGGAGTCTGAGTGCGTTCGACGGTGATGCCCAGCCCACGCAGCTTGTGTCGGAGACTACTGCGCGTAATGCCCAGCCGCTCTGCTGCCCGAAGCTGATTCCCTCCAGTGCGTTGCAGCGCGCGTGTGAGAAGCTGCCGTTCCATTAAAGCCAGACATTCGGCGTAGAGATCATTAGAACCCGCCTCCCACAAGTCGGACACAAATCGATCCCAATCGAGTGCGGGCGTCTCGGCAGGAATGAGAGGTAGTTCGGCGGGTTCATCGGGCTGAGCAAGCGGGAGATAGTCCGGAAGCAGCACCGATCCGCTCGCTTGAAGGAACCCCTGCTTCAAAACGCTCTGAAGTTCGCGGACGTTACCGGGCCACTGATAGGCACGAAGAGCGGCTCGCGTCTCCGTAGGCACAACTGGGAGCGGTCGTGAGAGTTCCTTCGCAAATCGGCTCAGGTAATAGTCGGTCAGCAGGTCGATGTCATCACCGCGGTCGCGCAGCGGCGGCAATTTGATGGCGAACACATTCAGCCGGAAAAACAGGTCTGATCGGAACCGCCCCTCGGCCACCTGTTGCTCAAGATCGGCATTGGTGGCGGCAATCACGCGCACATCCACCTGGACGGTTTCCCCTCCGCCAACTCTCTGGAAAGTCTTCTCCTGAAGTAGTCGGAGCAACTTCACCTGTGCCAGTAGCGGCATTTCCCCCACTTCGTCAAGAAAGATGGTCCCGCCGTGGCACTGCTCGAACTTGCCGATGCGCTTGCGATCCGCACCGGTAAACGCGCCGCGTTCGTGGCCAAAGAGTTCGCTTTCCACGAGGTTTTCCGGAATCGCGCCACAGTTAATGGCGAGGAACGGCTGCTCAGCACGCTGGGAATGCTGATAGACAGCACGGGCAACAAGTTCTTTACCCGTTCCACTTTCACCCAGGATGAGGACCGTCGTATCGGTCTCGGCAACGCGACCGATCGCTTTGTACACTTCCTGCATCGCATCACAGTGTCCGACCAGCACATCCGCACGGTCGGGGACCGTTTCCGTGGAATCGGCCACCACCGCCGGTATCGTCATCAGTTGGCTGGAAGCACACGCCAGACTCACAACTTCTTTCAGGCGTTCGTAGCGCAGTGGTTTGAGGAGATAGTCGAACGCCCCGTGCTTCATGGCCTCAATCGCAAGGTCGGTGGTGCCGTGCCCCGTGACGAGGATCACGGGGATTCGCGCGTTGATAGCCTTCACGCGATCGAAGGCCTGAAGCCCATCCGCATCCGGCAGGTGCACATCAAGGATCACGACATCGGGGTGGGCGGCGGTGAGCCGGTCCAGCCCTTCGGCCGCGGTCCGCGCGGTGAGGGTTGTGTATTCCGGTGGATGGAAAGCCCGACGGATCGCGTGTTGAATGGCTGGTTCGTCGTCGATCAGGAGCAAAGTGGGCATATCAACTCCGATTCGCATCAGTCGCGGGTAGCCGAACTGTAAAGCACGCTCCTCCATTTGGAGGATTGGAAGCACGAATCGTTCCGCCGTGTTCCGTAACAATCCGCATCGAGATGACCAGGCCCAAACCCAATCCCGTCTCTTTACTGGTGGCAAAGGGTTCAAACAGGCGTGGGAGAATATCGGCTCGCACGCCGGGGCCAGTGTCAGTCACCGTCAGTTCGATCATACCATCCTCACCGGGAGGTCTGACACTGGCACCGAGCGTGCCGCCATGTGGCATCGCATCAAGCGCGTTGAGGACAAGGTTGAGAACCACCTGCCGGAGTTGATCGCGGTCGGCGTCCAGATTCGTCGATTCGGACGATGCGTCGAACTGCACTTGTACCGACTGTAATTCGATGCGTCCGCGCGCGACCGTGAGAGCATCGCGGGCGACTGCAACAAGATCGACCCGCGAGCGATGGAGTTTGGGAGGCCGGGCATAGTCGATGAGCGTCTGAAGCGATCTCTCAATCCGGTGTAATTCGGCTTCGATCAGGTCGAGGTCTTCGTCGTTAAGTCCGCCGGTCGCTGGGTCGCTACGTGTTGTTTCGATCAGCAGTATTACGGATGTGAGCGGGTTGCGGATTTCATGAGCGACACCCGCAGCGAGTTGACCGACCGCCGCGAGCCGTTCGGCGCGTCGCACTTCGCGTTCCCGCTCCTGAAGTTTCATCACGCATTGTTCGACCCGACGAATCAGTTCCTCGGCTTCATCGCCCAATGGTCCTCCGGTCCGTGGCCAGTCAACGAGCCGCACCTCTGGGGCCAGCAAATCCTCCACCCCCTGTACGCGCACAAGGAACCGGTGAATTGTTCGCCGCAGACTGCGGGCCAGGCCAAACCCAAGAACCGCCCCGCCGAGCGCGGCCAGACCGCCCACCGCCGCCATTCCCCAAACCATTCGTCGCAGAACACGCCGGTGTTTTTCGTCGGAACGCTGCAATTGCCGAGTTTGGTACTTTCGAAGTGCGTCGACGGCAGGAACCGCCTTCTCGCGGAGAAATAACGCGAGCTTGGCCTGCGGTGCCCCCTCCGTCCATAATCGGAGGTACTCATCGCAGCGTTCTGACGCGCGAGTCAAGAGTGCGCGTTCTTGATCTTCATCGGCAACGGAATGCAGTTCATTCAGATCGCCCGCGATTTGCTCATGGAGGGGCTCCAGGTCGAGTGAACGCCGGTCGTGGAGCACGGCCAAATTGTTCAGAGTGACCTCCAGGTTGACGGCGGTGCTGCGGCTGGTAATGTCCTGCTCCAGCGCGGCCGCCGACCGGCTTAATTCCCGATCGAGCCAGAGAGCGACCACTCCGCTGAGAACAATGACGAACAGACACGGCACAATCGTGACGAATAACACCCGCCCTGGGTAGCCACGAATGGACATTTGTCCTCTCCCACACAAAGACATCACCCGCAAGTCGCCAGTCAGCGCGGATTATGCCAAGCAAAATCGTCTCCCGACAAGCCCGAGAAGAGACGGTCGTTCCCACGCTCTGAGCCTGCTCGGTTCTGTTTGAACCGGTGGCGGAATGAGCGCTTGCGACTCGTACAACGACGGTGCCGGTATGAAACCCGTGGCGAAATAGCGCACTTGATAACGTATGATATTGCGTATAGCATTACTTAAACGGGACTCTGCGAGTTGGTATTGGCTCAGGCTGCGCCCGTGCGCGACTGAGCCGATACCAAAACGCTGATTTCACGCCTTTGCGCCGCTGGTCTGGACAAGCAGCGTCGCGAGCGGGCCGTTGTGAAGGTGTCACACAATCGGGATTATATACACGATCATTAGTATCTATCGAAACGTGACAACGCACGAGGTGGCACATAATTCGGTAGCGATTAGAATCCGAACGATCGAACCGAAACGGGGCTGCTGTACATCACCCGAAATGATGAAAATGGGAACAGACGGGTCGCAGATCGTACGGGTGGTCGATCACATACGGTCATGGTGTGGGCCTTCGGCGGTGGCGAGTTGACCGGCCCCCGACCCCGAGACCGTGGGGAAAAACGCCAAAACACGACACCAGACGACATCAGACGATATCGGAAAAACGCTCGAAAACGGGGAAACAGGGGAAAAGGCTCGAACGGTATGCCAAGCGGGGCTACGACAGCGACACAACCTTTTTCTGAGCAGAGCGAGAGTGCGCTAGGCCGTTAGCCGGCCCAAGCCTGGACAGACCAGCGACTGAACACGCAAGAGAAACCCAAGCGGGGCAGTTTCCGAAGTGTAACAGAATCAACAACAATCTTAATAATGTCACATCATATCAAGCGGGCGGTAGCGTAGGCGGAATCAATCGGATCATTCCCAGAATATTTGTCTCGCGTTGGCTTCCAGCCGACCTCATTGCCGGTTGACCCTTCCCGCTCCCTTGCTTGCGGTCTCGCCGTCGGTCTGCCGAACTGCCCTCAGACCGATGGCGGGACCTGGCCCACAAGCATCACGCCAGCGCGGCACGCGTGCGTTTGACGAGTTGCGAATCAGGTGCCGCGGAGCCCTTCAGCCAGAAAAGACTTGCTGCCAGGAAGTGATCGCGCCACTCCGGCGCAATGAACTGAGCGTCTTCCATCACGGAAGCACTGAATTTGTAGTCGTGGGCGTCGGTACCCTTGAGGAAGATCAAGAGTCGGCCGGTGTCGATCAGTTCCTTGGCTTTGTTCCGATCCGCGTGCAACACACTCATGGCCGTCCGTGCGGCGGTCGTCTTATCGCGCGAGAGTTCCTCGTAAACACGGCGCACGGTGAACTCGGCATCCTCCTCACGAGGGGCCAGTTCGTCAATCTTCACTTCCCCGACTTTGCCTCGCGACTTCATCGCCTCGCGGAACATCGGTAGGAACGATGCCGATTGCAGGAGAAGCAGATCGCGAACCTGAGCGTTTCCGGTGGTGCGGGCGGCGTAGTGCATCGCGTTGAGCGTCGTGAGCGTGTGCAGGCCGACGATCCCCGGCTGCCGCATCAGCAACTCACCGGCGCCGAGGAACAATCCATCCCAGACGGCACGCGGTGAATCGCCTGCCTGGAGTCGATCATTCACCTCCGCACCCATTGCATCGGCAGTGGCTGCCCGAAGTGATTTCAGGATGTTCGCCGACACCTGCGGCGTTGGCTTGGCAGAAGGCTTCTCCACCGCCTTGCGCACGCGTTCGGCATTCTTACGCCCCGGGCGATCGGGCTCCAGATCTTCTTTCGCGGGGTTCTTGCCGTCGTGCTTCAACAGGGCATAAGCGAGCGAGCGCATTATCGGCTCGGCATACTGCCAGCCAATCACGTCCAGCACGCGGAATGCGTTGGCGACATAAATGATCTTGTGGCCGATGTCGCGGAAGTCGCGGCTGCCATACTTCGCGAAGAGATCGAACATCTCACCCGGTGTGGCGGTCCGAACAAGCCCTGCAACCGCCGCGTCCGCCGCCTCCACGTCCCAGTTGTCCATCGCGGTCGTGAACGCTGCGCGTGCTTGAGCGGCCGAGGGTACTTTCCCCTCATCCACTGCCTTCATTCGCCAGCCGCTCTCCTTGAGGTTCGTGGCCTGCGCGCCCTTGAAGTTGTCCAGCGCCCAGAACAGTGGTAACCACCTCTCGTTGTCCGGCCCGGCCATCGCGGACATGTGGGCAGAGTTCACCACCAGCACCGCGTGGAACTTGAAGCCGACGCTCGGCCGTGGTTGCACATTCCGCACGCCAGCGAGCAGAAGCCCCGCCAACACTTCGCGGTAAGAGAGGCCCTTCTTGATGCGCGCCGCGATCTCTTCGAGCAGTTTCTCGCGCGGAGTATCTTCGATGGCCCGGACCAAAGGTTCGATATCCGGGCGAAGCATTACGATCTTCGGATCGGCTTTGGCATCCGCATCGGACACAGCGGGGAGTTCCGAAAGGAACGCAAGACCCGCGCCAAACGCGGCAGAGGATTGCATGAACGAACGGCGATCAGGAGAGGAAGACATCGGATCGCTCCGGGAGAAGTGGCTGGGCGACCAGAGGAGATTGTACCGCGCCCGAAACGCTTATGCTTCACGCGAAGCGTGATCGCGGCGTTTCACAAGTGTAACGCGGTTGCCAGTCGCGTTGTAGCGCACTTCGTCCATAAAGGTGCGCATGAGCAATACTCCACGGCCACTCGGCTTTTCGAGAAAGTCGGGGTGTGTGGGGTCGGGGAGTTTTGTGACGTCGAAGCCTGGCCCCTGATCGATGATGAGGAATGTGGCACGCGACGGAGTGAGCCGCGCTGCCACGCGAACGCGCCGCGAGGCGTATGGCTCCTGCGTTCGCCGCACGTTGGCCAGATGGTGGAACGCCTCATCGCCATTCTGCCGGAGCTCCGAGCTCACCTCCAGGTTACCGTGATAGATCGCATTCAGAAGTGCTTCTTCCAGCGCGATGCCGGCGCGCGTCGCTCCGGTCAGGTCGCAAAGACCCATCTCGATCAAATCTTCGCGAAGCTGCGAGACGAGCGGAGGAACCAGCGCGGGGTCGTTCTCGATCACGAACTGCGAGCTGCGACGCGTCATTCCTTGCAGTACGCGAAAGCGCCGATACTCGGCCTGACCAACCGATAACACGCGCTCGAGTACCGGCGCAAGATCGTGGGCCAATGCCTGTTTGGTAACATAATCCGCGGCCCCCGCTTTGAGCGCGGCCACCGCCACTCGCTCGCTGCCGCTGCCGGTCATCAACACGACCGGGACCAGCGGAAACTGCTCTCGCACCTTCTCAACGAGCGTGAGCCCGTCCATGCGAGGCATGTTCATGTCCGTCAGGACGATGGCGGGCGGAGACTTGGCGATTGCGACCAATGCTTCTTCACCGTTGCGAGCAAATGTGATCTTCCAGCCGCCGTGTTCCTTCAGAATGCGCTCCACGTAACGCTGTTCCAGAAGCGAATCATCCGCAACAAGAATGAGAGGCGGGTCGGAAGCCGCAAAGGGAGAGGAAGTGATGGGTCCAGCCATCGGCGAAGACCTGCTGAGCGCGGAGCGGGATGGGATGTCACAGTCGCGATGAACCGATTCTAACAGATTCGCCTCGGCATGGCATCGCAAGACTGGTCTATATCACGACTCCCGGACTTTGAGGGAAGTGCGAATGCGGCCATCAAACAAACAATGTGGCTGGACTCAGGTCAGGGTTTGCGTTCAGAATGTCGGCTACTTCCAGGAGGAAGCTCATGCTCCGCACTCTACTGACAGTCTTCCTGCTTCTCACGGCAACCTCGGTGCTCCCCGCAGCCGAGAAGCCCAACATCGTCGTCATTGTTGCCGACGACCTGGGCTATGCCGACGTCGGGTTTCACGGTTGCAAGGACATCCCGACGCCAAACCTCGATGCCCTCGCGAAAGCCGGGACACGGTTCACAAGCGGCTACGTCTCGGGGCCATACTGCTCCCCCACCCGCGCTGGCCTGATGACCGGCCGATACCAAACGCGCTTCGGCCATGAGTTCAACCCGGGAGCCGGCCCGAACATTGGCCTGCCGCTGAGTGAAACCACGCTCGCCGACCAGTTAAAGGCAGCAGGATACACGACCGGCATGGTCGGGAAGTGGCACCTCGGGTCGGCGGCGAAGTTTCATCCGCAGAAGCGAGGATTCGATGACTTCTTTGGCTTCCTCGGCGGCGCGCATGCTTACTTCCCCACCAAAAAGAATGCCGATACGATCCTCCGCGGCACCAAGCCGGCCGGGGAAACCGAATATCTCACCGATGCCTTCGCACGCGAAGCGGTTGCCTTCGTGGACCGGAACAAGTCGCAACCGTTCTTCCTCTATCTCCCTTTCAACGCCGTTCACACCCCCATGCACGCAACCGACGAGCGGCTCAAGAAGTTCGCCGACATTGCGGACAAAGAACGCCGAACCTATGCCGCGATGATGTGGGCCATGGACGAAGCCATCGGCAAATTGCTGACAAAACTCAAGGAAGAAAAATTGGAGGAGAACACACTGATCTTCTTCTTCAGCGATAACGGCGGACCCACAATGCCCGGCACCACGATCAATGGTTCAAGTAATGCCCCGCTCCGCGGTTCCAAACGCACCACGCTCGAAGGAGGGATACGCGTGCCGTTCTGCGTGAAATGGCCGGGGAAAGTGCCGGCCGGGAAGACCTACGATCACCCGATTATTCAGCTCGATATTTTGCCCACGCTGCTCGCCGCCGTTGGCGTCGAAGCGAAACCGCAATGGAAGCTCGATGGCGTCAATCTCCTTCCCTATCTGACCGGCGAGAACAAGACCGCCCCCCATGATGCACTCTACTGGCGGCTCGGTAAACAGATGGCCATCCGTAAGGGAGACTGGAAACTCGTTCGCTATGATGCCCACGCCGATGGTGGCGATGGAACAACAGCCGCTCGCCTGTACAACCTCGCCGACGACATCGCCGAGAAAACTGACCTCGCGGCCAAGCAACCCGACAAGTTAAAAGAACTACAGGTCGCCTGGGATGAGTGGAATCGGGGGAACGTGGCGCCCCTCTGGGGAGGCGACAAATAAACCCACACTCTGCAAATGCGACACACTCTAGCTAGACCGCTGGTCTAACAGCGGTCAGGCTTTCTTCGTCCGAAAGAGTCATCCATATCGCTGGTAGAATGAATGCAGCCAATGCGCAAAGTAGTAGGCCGCAGGCCGGGACTCTGTGTGCCGTTGTCTTGTTCTTCGGAAAACCACGGCACACGGAGTGTGTCTACCACTTTGAGTAAACGGAGTTCGCACTGGCTCCCGCTCACTCGCGATTCATGCCTGCCACTTGAGGATGTGCCCATGCGCCGTGCCATACTTGCCGCCATCGCGTTCATCATTGCCGCTGGCCTGGCTGGTTGTGGCGGTGGGAAACCGCCGCCGCAACAAATGCCAACGCCGCAAGTCACGGTTATCCAGCCGGCGAAGGTCCCGGTTCGCGATTACTGGCACTACAACGGCTATCTGGAAACGACCAAAGCGGTCGAAGTGCGCTCCAAAATTCGCGGATTCCTCACGAAGATTGAATTCACCGAAGGTGCCGAAGTCGCGCAAGGCGATCCGCTTTACGAAATCGACAAGCTCGAATACCAAACGGCGTTGACCAAAGCGAAGGCCGAAGAAGCGAAAGCCGAAGCCGACATCAAGAACTGGGAAGCGCAGATCGCGCAAGCGAAAGCCGATCTGGGCCGCATTACCACTGCGGTGAAAAGCGGGGCCGAATCGAAAACCGAACTCGACAAGGCCATCGCCACACACGACGTCCGTGTCGCCGAGCGCGACGCCGCCATAGCAACCCGCGACGCTGCCGCTGCCGCGCGGCATAGTGCCGAGATCCAACTCGGTTATACCGACATCCGCGCAAAAATCGGCGGGCGGATCAGCCGTACTGCCGTTCACGTCGGCAACCTGGTCCAGGCCGATACCACATTGCTGACCACGATCCTCAAAGTGGATGAGCTGTACGTGTACTTCGATACTCCTGAACCAGACTACATTGCTTACCTGGAATCGCAGAGCGCCGCACAGCAAAAGTACCCCGCGAACCAGGACAGTCCGGTCGAAGTCGGCGTGGCGAAGGAAGAAGGCTACCCCCACCTCGGCCATATCGACTTCCGTGAGAACCGCGTCGAGACCGCGACCGGCACGATTCGTCTGCGCGGGCGGATCGCAAACCCTCTGAAGAACAACGTGCGCATGCTTCTCCCCGGCATGTATGCACGCGTTCGCCTGCCGAAAGGTCCGCCAACACCACAATTGGCGATCCCGGAAGATTGTCTTCTCAGTGGTCAGGAAGGGCGATTTGTCTTCGTTGTCGCAGCCGATGGCAAGATCGAAAAACGCGTGGTCACCGTTGGCTCATCGGTCTGGAAAGCGCCGCCGCCGGAACCGGGCGTTGCTCCACCGAGCTGGGTGGCAATCAACCCAACTCCTCCGAAGCCGGTAGAGGGGCGACCGCCGGCCCCCACACGCCGGCAGATCAAATCCATCGTCGCCATCAAGGCGGGATTGCAACCGGGCGACCGGGTCGTCCTCGATGGCGTGCAAAAGGTGCGACCCGGCGGAAATGCCGATGCCGAAGAGTGGAATCTCGTTCCCCCGCCGACTCCAGCAGGGCAACAGTAAGTAATCGCTTGGCCGTAGCTTCCGCTTACGGCTCGTTGTGGCTCTCCGGGTGGACTTTGCGCTCGCAGATCAACCCACATCGCCCCTATTGCGTGTGGCGCATTCTTCTTAGTTGCTCTGGCAATACTGATGGGTCGGGGTCGCATTTTGGTTGCTGGGAAGCGGTTTTTACCCAGATCGCGACAACCTCAACCACGGTTTTGGCAGAGACTGTGAGCGCGCCCCAAACAAAACTGTCTGGCGGCTCTCGCCGCTGATTCCGAAGAATACACCAAGCACTCGGTTCCCGTATGATTTCACGATTCTTTATCGACCGTCCGATCTTCGCCAACGTGCTGGCGATCATCACTCTGCTCTTTGGCGTGGTCGCGCTCTACCGGCTCCCGGTGGAACGCTATCCACCGATCACCCCACCGACAGTGCAGGTGAGTGCGAATTACCCCGGCGCCAACGCCAAGGACATCACCGAGACTGTCGCAGCGCCGATTGAGCAGGAGATCAACGGCGTGGAGAACATGATGTACATGTCCTCCACCAGTTCGGCAGATGGTTCGTACACACTCACCATTACTTTCGAGATTGGCACCAACCTCGATGCCGCGCAGGTCATGGTGCAGAACCGACTCAGCGTTGCCGAACCACGTCTACCGGAGGACGTGCGGCGACAAGGTTTAACCGTCCGCAAGCAGTCGTCGAGCATTGTCCTCGCGATTTCGATGACGGCGCCGCCACCGAAGGACAAGTACAAACTCACTCTCGATCCCGCTGCGCTTGCGGCCACGGGCGTAACCGAGAAACAGGTACTTGATGCAGTCGCCGCGATTGGCGCAATGCCCGAAGCGGATCCGAAACCCAAACCGCATTTCTATCAACTGAAGACGGCGGCAGACTTTGCCAAAGATGGTCCAGCCGGTGCCGACAAACTGCGAAATGCGGCCATCACACCACCCGGACGCTCAGCAATTCCGCTTTCCGATGTCGCGCGAGTGGAAACCTTCGACGGCGCATACGACGGCCTCTTTCTGTCGAACTACGCGACGCTCAAGTTACGCGACGAGTTGAGTCGCGTGCAGGGCGTGGGCGATGTCGTGGTTCGCGGAGTCGGTGCGTACTCGATGCGTGTGTGGCTCGATCCCGATAAGCTTGCGGCTCGCCGATTGACGACCGAGGACGTACTCGCCGCACTACGGCGGCAAAACGTGCAAGTCGCCGCGGGGCAAGTTGGCCAGCCCCCGAACCCATCTGGACAGCGGTTCCAGTACACCATCACCACGATGGGGCGACTCAGCACCCCAGAGGATTTCAAGCAGATCATCGTGAAATCCGGCGCCGGCGGGCAGCCCGTATACCTGCGCGATGTGGCCGATGTGGAACTTGGCGGTCAATCGTACGACTCATTCGCCACGCGAAGCGGATTCGCTTCGGCCAATATCCTCATCTACCAGCTCCCTGGCTCCAACGCGCTGCAAGTCGCGAAGGGAGTGCGCGACGCAATGGAGCGCATCAAGCCAACTTTGCCGCCAGGAATGGAGTACAGCATCCCATTCGATACGACGAAATTCGTGGAAGCGGCGATCAACGAAGTCTATACGACGCTTTTTGAAGCGGGGGCGCTCGTCCTCATCGTAATTCTGGTGTTCCTGCAAAGCTGGCGGGCGCTGTTTGTGCCCGCGACGACAGTGCCAATCACCATTATCGGCGCGTTCGCGTTCATGCCCATGCTCGGCTTCTCGGTGAACCTGCTCACGCTCTTCGGACTGGTTCTTGCCATCGGCATCGTCGTGGACGATGCCATTGTGATCGTGGAGAACGCATCGCATCACATCGAGAACGGCGAACTGCCGCGATATGCGACAATTCGCGCGATGAACGAAGTGACCGGTCCGGTGATTTCCATCACGCTCGTACTGATGGCCGTGTTCCTGCCGACGGCGTTTCTGGGTGGCATCACCGGCCAGATGTACCGCCAGTTCGCTCTGACGATCGCGGCGACCGCGTTCATCAGTGCGATCAACGCCCTCACACTCAAGCCCGCCCAGTGCGCCATCTGGCTGAAGCCGGTACAGAAGAAGGGCTTGTTCTCGCGTCTCTTCGAATCAGTTTATCGACCGCTCGAACGCAGCTACACCTGGTCCGTGCGGCAACTTCTGCGCGTCTGGTGGCTGGTGCTCTTGGTGTTCCTCGCGCTTGCGCTCGGTACCGGCAAGTGGTACAGAGACACCCCGCAGGGATTCTTACCAGAAGAAGATCAGGGCTACGTCGTCATCGCAGTCCAGTTGCCTGACGCCGCATCCATCGACCGGACTCGCGAAGTGACCGACAGGATGAACACCATCCTGCGCGAAACCCCCGGGGTTGAGAACTGGTTCGTGCTGGGCGGTTTCTCGTTGCTTGATGGCACCGCCGCGCCAAACTCCGCGACGGCGTTCGCCGCCTGGAAGGATTGGAAGTATCGCAAAGATCCATCACTGGCGCAGGAAGCCCTCGTTGCCCGGCTCCAGAAGGAATTCGGCGGTATCCGCGAGGCGGTGGTGCTGGTGTTTGTCCCGCCCGCGATTCAGGGACTTGGTTTTGTTGGTGGATTCCAAATGCAGGTGGAGGACCGCGAAGGAGCGGGCTTGGACGTGCTCCAGGAGCGCGCGCAAGCGATTGCTATGGCTGGCGGTCAGCGCCCCGAGATCGACCCAGCCACCACGCGAAGCACGTTCCGTGGCGGCGTGCCGCAAATCTACCTCGATATCGACCGGGAGAAAGCCGAGAAGATGGGCGTACAAATGGATGACGTCTTCGCCACTCTCCAGGCCAATCTCGGCTCGGTCTACGTCAACGACTTCAACAAGTTCGGGCGTGTGTATCAGGTTCGCGTCCAAGCCGATGCCCGGTTCCGTGGCGACACAGATACCATCAAGCGTCTCGAAGTCCCTGGCCGGGACATTGCCCAGAGCCCGGACGCCACCGCTCGTTTGCGCGAGCGGCCCCGCGTTCCGATCGGCACGTTGCTCGCCACCGAGATCAAACTCGGTCCTCAGTCGATTATCCGTTACAACCTCTACCCCACTGCCCAGCTCCCCGGCCGGGCGAAACCCGGCGTCAGCTCTGGTGAGGCGATCGACGCGATGGAAGAAGTGGCGAAGCGCGAACTGCCACCGACAATGGGCTTCGAGTGGACTGCTCTGTCATACCAGGAGAAACGCGTCAGTGGCGAAGCCCTGAGCGTGCTGCAACAGCCGATAGCCGAGTCGTCGGTTGTATTCAGCCTCTCCGTGCTTCTGGTGTATCTCGTTCTCGCGGCGCTGTACGAAAGCTGGCTCTTGCCCTTTGCAGTTATTCTCGTGGTGCCACTCGGGCTCCTCGGTGTAGTGGGGGCAGTGAATCTACGGGCGTGGCTGCACCAGATGTATCCCACCATCAGCGGGATGGATAACAACATCTACACGCAGATCGGAGTGGTACTCATCATCGCGCTGGCGAGCAAAAACGCGATTCTAATTGTGGAGTTCGCGCGAGAATTGCGTCTAGCCGGGCGTTCCGTGCGGCAGGCAGCACTCGATGCAGCGCGGATGCGGTTCCGCCCCATCATCATGACGAGCTTCGCGTTCATCTTGGGTGTGTTCCCGCTCGTGTTTGCGACGGGAGCCGGTGCGGCGAGCCGGCAATCGCTCGGTACAGCGGTGTGTGGTGGAATGATTACATCCACCGTCCTCGCGGTGTTCTTCGTGCCGATCTTCTACGTAGCGATTCAGTCGCTAATCGAACTGATCAACGGACCACCGAAACCCCTGCTGGGGTTTCAACCCTCAAGCGAAGCAATGGGCCACGGTGTCCATCACACACCAGAACCGGACCAGATCCCCGTTGCAACATCCGCGGTGCTGCCTCCCGACGGCGCCAACGGCTCACACGAAAATGGGAAACTCAGTGATGGAACTCACGAGAACGGCAAACCCAGCGAAGAGAAAGTGCAGCCGGTGACAGAGCCAGAGGTGAAAGGGCAGAAGTGATCAAAGTAGTAGCAGGTCTCCGTGTGCCGTTGTCTTATCTTCGAAAAGCAACGGCACACGGAGACCTGCTACGACTTTGATTGAGTCCTGAGCCGACGGGCCTGGAGGTCGCCCTCGATCTTCTCGCGGGCAATCTGGAGTTGCTTCAGTTCCCCCATCAGCTCGAGCGTTTGGGCGCGATTGTCCGCCACGATCCGTCGGATGCGGAAACGCGTTGTCAAAAGGCGGATCCCGTCGGTTCCTTCCGCGTAAAGCGAACTACTGACAGTTGTGGCCGGGAGCGGGGAGACAACAAGTTCTCCCGAACCGCCCACGCACTGCAGGTGTCGTCCCTGTGGACAGTGCGCCGACTATTGTCCGCCGCCCCGCCGTCGGTTCTAATCCATGAGCGAGCTGAGTGTGGAGGACGCGGACAGGCCGGACGTCGGGATGGTACCTGGCCGGGGAGCAAGCCACTGAGGGTAACCGCTTGACCACGGATAACGATTACGAACGACTCCCGCTCGATAAGGCACTCCGTCGGAAGGTGGACGCCGCGCTGTCTCTTTCCGCCGCCGATCTAACCCACACCACGTGCGACACATTGCAGCGCGCGGTGGACACAGTCTGCGGAACCAACCTGAGCCGCGAATGGGCCGACCTCTTCGTAATGATGGTCCGGCACACCGAGGCTGGAGACGATCACCCGGGGCAGGTGCTCAAGCTCGCCCGGGCCACCCGTGCGCTCCTCGACCGATTGCGGAACGAGCCGTGGGCCGCTCTCGCACGAGAGCTGTGCGCCGACGCCATCGCGGAGCGAGTTGGCCGGCCGCCGGTCGAAGTCGTCCAGCGGATCCACCGGTGGATCGACCTCCCGGAGGGCCGCCTCGTGCTCCAGGCGTACGCCGGGTACGCAGAGTTGTGCCGGCGGTCCCGCACGTCCGCGGCCGAGGTCCGCCGAGCCCTCGCAGATCTAGTGGCCGCCTGCGAAGACTCCGGCCGACAGATCCGAGCCCGTGTCCTCGCCGAGACGGTGGAGACGGCCAGCGAGTTCAGAATTCCGCCTTTGGAACTCAGCCTGGAGACCCGGGGGTTGGCGGGGATGTTACTCGGCTCGACTCATGACCAAAACGCACTCGATGGCGGTCTCGTGCGTCAGTTCCGCGAACAGGGGTTCTCGGTATCCCACCTCATCTCACTCAATCACGAACACTGCTCGGCGCCGAAGCGCGGGGCGCTCCTGCGTGCCTGGCTACCGACCTTACTCGCGAACGGGCTAACCGAGAGCAAGTTGATCGGGCACTTGCTGCGTGGCGGCTATCGCCCCCCGGGGCCACCGACAGGAACGGGCGAACCCGCCACGCTCTCGCAGCGGGCCTGGGACAATCTTTTACAGATTGTGCGGGCGGTCGAGCCGCTCGCTTTCCACGACAAGGCGCTGGAACTCGTCTTCAGCCAGTTCGAGAATCTCACCGACCTGGAGAAGCGAGTCCGTAGCGTGCGTGAGGTCGTCCAGTCGTGTGTCGCGCGCCCGGGAGTCCGTCTCGACGACCTACGGGTCGCGCTCCAACACTCCAATGCGCGCCGGAACGGCCACGCGGCCCTGCTCGCGGTGGCCGGGCTTCCGAGCCAGATGTCGTCCAGCGACGCACTCACGTTCTTTCGCAGTTACCTGGCCGACCACCCACCGTATGCCGAGGGGTCCGCGGAGGCGATGCGATACCGCGAGAAGACCTACGATCTGATCCGGCGGCTTCACAACATCTCGTACGGCTTCACCGCGATGAAGGTCGTTAACCAGCGTATGCCCGACGGTGGGCCGTCCGCCTACGACGAGTTCGGGGACGATCTCTTCGAGCGGCTGTACGTTCTGAACGTCTCGAGTAACGACCTCTTCCCGGGGTACGGGGTTCTGTTCGTTGGCCCCGAGGTGCAGCGCATCTTCGTCCACGATCTCGACCACCCGAGTGACCCGCTGCACCGATACCGGGCCGCGTGGACCGACCCGCAGAGATTGCGGAGCATCCACCTCGACCTCGACCGCTATGCCGACGCCGAGTTCGCCTTCGTCCGCGGATTCCTGGGCATTTCGGTCCCCGAGGGCGACTTTGCCTCGCGTTATGAGGTCGCTGGCACGCACCTCACGCTGATGGTCTGGAACAACCACTTCCCGGGAGTGGAGGGCGAACTGGCGATGCTCGTACCCACGAGCATTTACCACGAGCGGGTTCGGCCCTGCCTCATCCGATGTATCGAGCTCGGCAAACCGCACCCCGACGTCGGCGACGCCTGCCGGGCGGGACTGGACCCGAACGCCATTCGCGCCGAGTGCATCGCACGTGGGCTCCCGTTCGTCGATCTCGGATCGCCGTCCGTCGCAGGCGGCGGGCTTGTCAACGGATTCCGGCCGAAGGAGCCCCCCTATCACGCGTGGGAGGCCAAACTGCCCGCGTACGAAACCCGAGACGGCGCCGGCCACATCCACAAGTCGCACATACTCGGGGGCTATCGCACGAGGCTCGGGAGCGATCCGGAACTCGACCGAGCGCTTCAACCGCTGCGTGAAGGGAACGACCTCGTCTTCGACATCGCGTCGAGTTACCTCAACCTGCTCGACATCTTCTTCATGAGCTTCGCCACTTGGCACCGCGGCGACACGCTCGACGCAATCGACTTCGAGAGCGTCTTCGACGAGGACGAGCGCCAGCAGATCGAGGAAGCCGAGGCCGACGAGGAGGAACCGTTCAACCCACGGAACACGCGAATCCTCATGACCGCGTACGCGGTCCACGACCAGTTGGTCGAGTTCCGCGCGCCGCAGTCCGATTTCCGGGTCTACTGCTCGGCTAACCCGCTACACCTTCATCCGCAGCCCGAAGCCACAATTACGCTCGACACGCTGGACATGAAGCTCGTCGTCCGGAGCCCAGGCGGGCGACGAGAGATTAACCTGGCCCGCGACCGTGTTGGATCGCTCGAACGGGCGGAACTGTTGTGGGTACGCCACGTGCTTACGTACATGAGGCAAACCGGCTTCGACATGCGCCCCTATGACCGCGCCGCCGTCGCGAACGTGCTTTCGGACGAGACCGGCTGACGGCGCCTGCATCTACTTACTGGAGAAACCCATGACCACGAACCCAGTGGCGACCCCCGTCGAGACGCCCACAAAGCCAGCGACAAAACCCGCGCCAGCCCCTGCACCTGCCCCCGCGCCTGCTCCGGTGCGAGTGCCGGCTCCTGCCCCGCTACCACCCCCGCTGCCGAGTGTTCAACCCGCGCAACCGGTTCCATCGACGTGCCCGCTGGGGAAATAGAGCGTGCTGCCGCATTCCGGAACACTTCCCAACCGTGCGCGGTTTGTAGAGGACCGGACAGCTTATTGATGCTGCGGTCGAGGTGACCCCTTATACTCGCTCCGCGAGAACGCCATCACGAAGGAACCGGGGGCGAGCTATCCTGAGCGTTGGCGGTGTGCGTCTCGACTCGGTGCTTCAATGGTGGCGCAGACTC
>Ga0209062_1001121_pt1 | contig 54166 bp, 46 predicted proteins | sample Coa_R2_2_FD_187158 | JGI IMG/M metagenome (GOLD analysis project Ga0209062, IMG submission 187158) | Surface soil microbial communities from Centralia Pennsylvania, which are recovering from an underground coalmine fire - Coalmine... | ecosystem: Environmental > Terrestrial > Soil > Unclassified... | reverse complement strand
TGAAAAAAACCGCGCTGGCCGAGACCTCGCCCGCCGATTTCAGCGACGTGGAAGTAATCCGATCGTTCGCGATTTCAAAGGACGGCACGCACGTTCCGATGAATATTATCCGCCGCAAGGGAACCAAGCTCGACGGGTCCAATCCAACGCTGCTCACCGGCTATGGAGGATACGGCATCAGCTACTCGCCCGATTTTTCGCCGCGGCGAAGATTGTGGCTGGACCATGGCGGCGTTTGGGTGGTGGCGAATCTGCGCGGCGGCGGCGAGTTCGGCGAGGCGTGGCATGATGCGGGCCGGCTGACAAAAAAGCAGAACGTGTTCGACGATTTTATCGCCTGCGCCGAAACGCTGATCAGGATGAAGTATACGAATCCGGAGAAACTGGCGATCGAAGGCGCCAGCAACGGCGGCTTGTTAATGGGCGCGGCGCTGACGCAGCGGCCGGATCTGTTTCGCGCGGTAGTGAGCCACGTCGGCATCTACGACATGCTGCGGCTGGAAACGTTTCCGAACGGCGCCTTCAACGTGACCGAGTACGGGACCATCAAAGATCGCGATCAGTTTCGCGCGCTCTATGCGTATTCGCCGTATCAGCATGTGAAGGACGGTACCGATTATCCGGCGGTGCTGTTCCTCACCGGGGATCATGACGGCCGCGTGGATCCGATGAATTCCCGCAAGATGACGGCGCGGCTGCAAGCGGCCACCCGGTCCAACCGGCCGGTATTTTTACGGACGAGCTCGACCTCGGGCCACGGCTTCGGGACCCCGTTGAATGAGCGCGTAGCGCAGGATGCGGATGTTTTTTCGTTTTTATTCGATCAGTTGGGGATCAAATAATAGGCCGCCGCGGTTTCCAGGATCGCCTTGTCTTTGCATTTTTTTTTTGCCTGGTTACTGATAGAATATTCTCCGCCCGCTCGCCGGTCAGTTGACTGCGGGCGCGGCGAGGACATCAGGAAAGGGAGTGCGAAATGAACCGCCTTACTATAGGAACGCTCACGCTGGCGCTCGGATTTACGCTCCAGGCGCAACGGCCGCAATCGACCGCCGATCCTTACGCGAATAATCCGGATGCGGGTACCTTGAAGTTTCCGCTCGCCGCCCCGGCCGGCAAGGACTCCGGCGCGATTTCCAATGCGCCGCCGGGCGCGGTGAATCAGGGTACTCTCGATCCGAGCAAGTGGAAATACGGACACGCCTGGGACTCACGCGTGGGCAAGCAGATCTGGAACCCGGTGATGGTCAAGATGATGAAGGGCGAAAAGGTCACCGGCGGCACGGTGTTCAGCTCCGACAGTCCGGAGACGTACTGCGCGATGGCCAATGCCGGCTACGATTTCATCTGGGTGGAGATGCAGCACGATTCGCGCGATTGGGAGCAGGTGGCGCGCATGTATCAGGCCTGCCCGCACGCCAAAGCGGTTCCCGGCGTGCGCGTCGCCTATACCGATGAGCGTGAAATACAACATGCCACCGACGCCGGCGCGCTGGTGATCGTAGTGCCGACCGTTCGCTCGGTGAAGGAAGGAACAGAGGCGCGCGACTGGACCATGTTTCCTCCGCTCGGCAAGCGCAGCCGCGGGGGTGGGCAGGCGTTCAGCCCGGAGTTTTGGGGCAACGTTCCGGGCGGCTATCGCGAAACCTGGAACGACAACGTCGTTCTGATCGAGATGATCGAGACGCTTGACGGCGCGGCGGCGGCTCGCGAAATCGCGGCGATTCCCGGGGTGACGGCGATTTTCGCCGCCAGCGGAGATCTCGGCAATTTTTCGGGCTACACCATGGGTGATCCGGATTATGAACGCCTGATCAACATCGTGCATGACGCGGCGCTCGGTGCGGGCAAGCGTCTGTGTGGTCCGTTCGCCTGGCGCGATCGTCCCGACTTTACCTGCTTCCAGAATCAGAGCGAGACGGCGGCGATCAGCAAGGGTGTGGCGGCCGAGCTCGGCAATCTGAAGGACACGCAGGGCAAGCCGGAAGTCGGGCCGTACGCGCAGAAGAAGAAGTAGCAGGCGGGCGCATCTTAAACTTCCGCGAGCGGCAGGGCTGAAGCCATAGCATCCGGTCTCGAATGCAGATTGCGAGGCCGGATTGCACGCCCGGTTGCGGCACAGGATAAAGCCCGCCATCGGCCGCGGGAGACCAGCCGGGCCTGTTCCGCGTGGCGGCCGTTGTTGTTGATCAGAGCAGCCAGCGGATGAGCGCCCAGCTTACGGCGCAGGCCGCGGCGGAGGAAGCTGCGCCGACGGCCAATGCCGCTCCGCCGACTTTCATCAGGAGCTTCACGTTGACTTCCAAGCCCATGGCGGCCATGGCTAACGTGAGTAAAACATTTCCGGCTTCGGCCAGAACATCGGCGAGATTGACGGAGAATCCGGAGGCGAATCGCAGCAAAGGCAGCCATCCGAGGGAATTGAGAAGAAATAACCCGAAAAATCCCCACAAAAACGGCGGCACCAATCGTCCGTAGTGCACCGTTACACCAGCCTTGCGGGTGCGGGCATAGGCGAACGCCAGAACAAGCAGCAGCGGCGCGAGCAGCGCCACTCTGACCAGTTTCACCAGCGTCGCCAGGCCGCCCGCTTTTTCGCTGAACGCGAATCCGGCCGCGATGGCCTGCGGCACGGCGTGGATCGTCGACCCGGCCCAGACGCCGTAACCCTGATCGGTCATTCCGAGCAGGCCGCCAATGGCGGGACTCGCGAACATGAGAGCCAGGCCGAGCAGGTTGACGGCGCCCATTGAGAGCATCACGTCCCGATCCTCGGCGTCGATCAGCGGCGCGACGGCGACGATGGCGCTATTGCCGCAGATGGCCGTCCCCGCTCCGATCAAAATATTGGTGCGGGTCCAGACGCCGAGCAGCCGTCCGATTACGAGAGCCGAGAGCATGGCGATGCTCATGGTGACGACGACGATGGCGAACGCGCGAATTCCGACGGAAGCGGCGTGGCTCAGGCTGAGCGTCGCTCCGGTGAGCACAATGGTCGCAGGGATCACGCGGCGGGCGGTTTGTTTCGCGCCGGCGACGACCGCTTTGCCCAAAGGCAGCAGATTGCCGGCGATCGCGCCCGCGAAGATGGCGAGAATGGCCGCGCTGATCGGGCGCCGCACGCCAGAAGGTCCTTCGACGCGGAAGGGCTCGAAGGGAAGATAGTGAATGGCGAACGCCAGCGCGGAAACGGCGATCGCGGCGGCCCATCCGCGCCACAGCGGCAGTTTCTGTTCGAGCTTTGGAGTGGTCTGGGTCTCGACGACCGGAAGCTCGTAGACGCCTTCCATCGATCCAAGAGAGAGCAGAGCTTCCGGGCTGAGTTTGTGCAGGACGGGCGCCAATTTTTCAGAGTAGCATCGAAGCCCGGCGCGGGCGCAGCATCAATAAAAAAGGTATTTTCGCCACTGATCGTCGCTCTTGCCGAGCAACCGCATCAGATGACGGCTGGTGTGCAGGCTGAACGGACGCGGAGCGCGCGCCAGGCGCATGCCGGCCTCTTCCGGCGTACGGTTGCCCTTGCGGTTATTGCAGGAATGGCAGCAGGCGACCAGATTTTCCCAGGTGGTCTCGCCGGAGCGCGAGCGCGGGATCACGTGATCCAGCGTGAGTTCTCCGGAATTCAGCGTGCGCTGGCAATACTGGCAGGTGTAACGATCGCGCATCAAAATATTTTTTCGCGAAAGCGCACGCGTCTGGTGCGGGATGCGGCGGTATTCGAGCAGGCGAATGACGCTGGGGACGCGCATGGACTGGCGGGCGGAATGGACGTGCGCGCTGGCGTGCTCCTCCGCCGCGGCGACGCCCTTCAGCACCAGCACCAAGGCGCGCCGCGCGGCGCACACGTTGATCGGTTCGTAGCTCGAATTAAGCACCAGCACGGGTCGATGCAAACGTTCCTGATGGGCGATCATACGGCGGAACTCCCGGCCGCGGCGTTGGCTGCCCCGGCCGCGTAAAAAACATTCGCGCGGCGATCCGTTCTTGCAAGGGCGAGGACCGTGACGCGCCGCGCGCCGGCCCGCTTCAAGGCTCGCGCGCAGGCGGAGGCGGAAGCGCCGGTGGTGAGCACGTCATCGACGAGCAGGACGTGCATTCCCTCCAGCCGCTTTTTCGCCGCGAACGCGCCGGAAACATTTTTGCGGCGCTGCGCATTCGATAATCCGGCCTGCGGCGTGGTCGCGCGGCGGCGGCGCAAGACGTTTTCGGCCGGGACGTTCCAGCGGCGGGAAATTTCGCGAGCCAGCAGCGCGGATTGATTGTAGCCGCGCCGCCAGCGGCGCATCCAGTGCAGCGGCATGGGGACGATCAGATCGAAGCGCAGCTCGCGCGGCAACGCGGTGGAAAGAAATTCGCCGAAGACGCGGCTCAGCGGAGTAACGCCGCCGTATTTAAATAAATGGATCAGCTTGCGCAGCGAACCTTCATAGAAACCGTAGGAGTAGACCGCGTCGAAGCCGTTCAATCCCAGACGGCACAGCGCGCATTGGCCCGATTCATCGAGCGGAAAGCGGTTCAGAAACGGCGCGCGGCAGGAGACGCAGAAATAATCGGCGGCGAGCGGCGCGGGTTCGTAGAGGCAGCGCCGGCAAACGGGGACGCGGGAAACTTCATGGAGGAATTCACCGCAGACGCGGCAATCGTCGGGGAACAGAAGCTCGAATAAACCGCAAAATGCCCTCTTTGCGGCGCTGGAGGCGCCGCCGGGCGACCACAGGCAACTGCCGGTACGGGGCAGTAGTCTACTTGAGAAGACCCACCTCCGCCTTCACTCTTCAGTGTACATCCTGCGATCCTGGAGGATCAAATCGGGTCGCGCGCTATTGCGAGGAGCAGTTGCCGCGGCAGACGGTTTCCGAGACCTGCTGCGCCGGGCCGAGTTGATTGGGATGATTGGGATCGGCGCGCCGCGCCGTGACCGTTTCAACAACGCCGCCGTCGGATTGCTTTTTTCGCTGGACCGTATCCTGCTCCCAAAGCTTTGGCGATTCGCCGGCCGCCCCGGCGACGCCGGGGAGCGCGGGAAGATAATAATCGACCTGTCTGGTTTCCGATCCGTCGGGCTGCGCGACGGTCGTCGTCACCTGCTGGCGAGAGAGCTGAAGACGATTCACCTCGCCGATGGGCTCGTAAAGATCGGTGACTTCGGTGGTGGTGTTATCTTTGCGCGTTGTGTCGGCGATCTTTCGTAGCGCCACGCTAAAGTCGCCATTGCTTCCGCGGCGATAGACGGTTTCGTCCTGGTGGGTCGCCTCCGCCCGGTTTTCGATCACCGCCGACCGTTTCTCCACGGTCTGCAATCCGCCGTTGATCACCGGACGCTCGATGACGGTCTCGGTGCGCGCGGTGTCGCCCTGTTTTTCAGTATCGATGGTTCTGCGCTCCGTTTCACGCAGGACGCCGTTGATGTCGGTGGTGTAAGTGGTCGATTTGGTGGTCAAGCCGTTGGGGCGATTCCGCACTTCGCTCACCGTCCGTTCGGTTGAGGTGAGCTGGCCGTTGCGATCGTAGCGCCGCACGATGGTTTCTATGACCGATCCGTTTTCGGATTTGCTCAGCAGGCGAGTTTCCGTTTTTTCCAGAGGAATTTCGCGGCCATTGATGGATCGCGTGAGCACGGTTTGCGTGTGGTCGGTTGAAACCGTCGTAGTCGCCGTCTCACCGCTGGTAAACGTGGTGGTGGTCGATTGCGCCAGCGCGGCAGCGCAAACGGCGAGAAGCGAATAGTACTTCACATTTTCAGGCTAGGCTGATTCGGAAGCGGGCGCAATCGGGGAAAGGCCTTAAGGGGATCGAAACGGCGGCTCAGTTCGCGCTGGCGGTCTCCTCGACGAACTTCGCTACCGACATGGCGTAGATCGCCGGTTTACCGTCGCGATCGGTGACGAAAAAAATACGCTGGCTGTCGGCGGAAAAAATTGGAGACACCATGGCGGGATCGCTTGCGTGATGCTCGGCCAGGGTCAGCTCGCGGCGCACGGCGCGGACCAGCAGCAAGACGTAAGGCGAGGCTTTACTTCCGCTTGCGCCGACGAAAACGCTGCCGTCGGCGTTGGCCGAAAACGCGACGAACTGCGAGGTTTCCGCGACGAGCCGGTCCTCGTTGGTGTCCGGGGTGAACTCGCGGATGGCGTGCAGATTGCGGGGATCGGCCGGATAGTTCAGATACAGCACGGCGCGGCCGTCGGCGCTCCAGGTGGCGGGACCGATTTCACCGTCGGCGAGCTTTAAGCGATAATTCTGCCGCGCATCGTAATTGGCCAGCCACACCGATCCGGCGCGGCGATAAAGAACCGAAGCGCGGCGCGGGCGCGGAACCGGATCGCGCAGCTCTTCATCGGCTTCGGCGAGTTTCGCCGCCGATCCATCGGCCAGATGGATGAGGCGCAGCCGATGCGCCGATCCGCGTTTTTCGATCAACGCGGCGAACTGCGCGTCTTCGGCCACGGTAAGCCCGAAGCCGGGCTCGGAATCGTCGGGGATGCGATAGATTTCGCGCGTTCGTAAGGCCGCGATATTGGCCGCGATCAGCCGCGGGCCGTCGAAGTAGGCGAGGTAGCGGTCCTCGCCGAACAAGGTGAAGTTGCGCGGATCGAAATTTTCGCTCGCGGTGATCTGGCGCGATTGGCCCGTTTTGGCGTCGAGGCGAAAGGCCTCGAACTTACCGGACATATCGGAGGCGTACACCAGAAAATTTCCGTGTCGCGCGAACGATCGCGCGTAGGCAGGCGCAAGAAAGCTGGTGTGGTTCGGATCGGTGAGGCGCAGTATGGGAAATTCCGTCGCGGGGTCAGGGAAGCGCTTGAGGAAGGACGGAAAAATTCGTCCTCTACCGCCGGTTTCCGCGGCAAAACACGCGCCGGAAGCCAGGGCCAGGAAACCACGCCGGGAAAGCGCCGCGAGGCCGCGGCTGGTCATACACCGATGGTAACATGCAGCCTTGAATCGGCCGGATCTAAGGCGTTTCGCCGACGGATTCCTCCTCGCTTTCGCTCTATGCTTTAAGCGTGACGCCGCTTGTTATGTTTCTGGCGATCGCGGTGAAAAGCGACCATACCGCGCTGCGCAACGGATGCGATGAGGGAGCCGACACGCTGGCGACACTTTCCGCCGGCGCGCCGGTGACGATTCGTTTTGCTCTTTCCGGCGGAGAAACGCCGTGCTACAAAGTCGCGGTGGAGCAGAACGGCCGAACCATTGAAGGATATTTGCCGGCGAGCGAAATTGACGGCCTCGACCAGTTCGATCAGGATCGGCGCGAGGCCGCAACCGTGGGCCAGAGCGCGGCCGGCGTTCGCGAAATGATGAACGCGATGCCGGCGATCGCGCCGAAATCCGCATCCGCGAGGGAGGCCGCGCGGCTCATCGAATCCAGTCAGCCTTCAAGGGCGCTGGAGCTGTTGCGGCCGGATTTGGAGCATAGCCACGATCCCAATCTGTTCGCGCTTGCGGGATTCGCCGCCTGGCGCGCCGATCAGGCCAGGCTGGCGCTCGATTACTGGAAAACCTCGCTCGAGTTGAAGCCCAACGCCGGCCTGGAACAGGTCTACCGGCGCGTGCTGCGCGAGACGGCGGGCGATCAAAGCACCGAACGATTGGTAGGAATGCGCGTTGCGTTGCGCTACGACAGCGCGGCGGTGCCGGCCGAAACCGCGCGGCTGATGCTGGCGGCGCTCGATCAGGAGTTCACGCGTGTTTCGGCCGAACTGGGCTGCGCGGCGGAAGAGCGTATCGCCGCCATCGTGCAGAGTCCGGAGGCGTATCGCAAAACGGTGGACGTCGCCGAATGGAACGCGGGCCAGTTCGATGGAAGAATTCGCGTGCCGGTCAGCGGGCGAATGGACGATTCCGTGCGCCGCGTATTCGCGCACGAGACGGTGCACGCCTGCCTGGCGATGCTCGGACGATGGCCCGCGTGGTTTCACGAAGGTCTGGCGCAGAAGCTTTCCGGCGATTCGGTCACGGTGGCCATGCGCGCGCAGATCGCGGCCGAAACGCACCGCGGAAAACTCCCGCGGCTTGAAAATCTGGGACCGGACTGGTCGCATCTGGATGCGGCGCACGCGCGCCTGGCGTATGCGGAATCGCTTGAAGCGATCGAGATGTTCTACGAAAATTACGCGCAATTCGGGATCGCGAACCTGCTGCGCAATCCGGACCGCCTGGCGTCGATCGCGGCGGATTTGGATAAACGGCTGGGGTTGTGATCGTCCGGCTACTGGACGCGATCAGGCAGAATAAACAGCGAGAAATGCGCCAGCATCCGGCCCATCAGGCTGTCGCGCTCGGATAGATTGACCCAGGCGATTTTCTGGGGATCGTCGACATCCTCGAAAAATCCGATGCCGCCGCGGCGCAGCCGCTTATCGCTCCAGGAACTGATCACCTGGCCATTCAGATAAGTCACGAAGCGATCATCCTGCACGGTGACGCGGACGCGGTAAGTTTCGCCGCGCACGAGGGTCAGCGGCAGCGGCAGCGCCACGCGATCCCACTCGCGCCCATCCATCATCACGTAACGGAGCAGCCCCGCGTTGGGCAGCGGGCCGGGCTTGGTGATCATCAGCTTGGTCGCATAATAATTTTTGCCGTCGGCGGCGCGGAAGGCCCAGCTCAGACTACGCTTTTCGATGGCGGCGCTGAACTCCATCTGATAATTCTGCATCGCGGCCGACCGGTTCCAGATCCGCAGCACGGGCGCCGCCGCGGAGGTCAAGCGCGGATCATCGACACGCCTCGGATCGTCGACCCGGTGCAGCGCCGCGGTGGTCCAGCCCTGCCAGCCGCGCGTGAAATCCTGATGCAGCGTCACCGGCGCGCGCGAGCGAACCACCTCGCCGATGCCGTCGCCGATGCGCTGGAACAAGCCGCGTTCCAGCGCCGGATCGAGACTGGCGCGTGGCCGCGAGCTTTCGCTTCCGCCGCCCGGCCCCGGCAGCATCATCGCGGCGATCAGCAGCGCGCCGACGGTCAGGAATGCCGCCATGGATGCCGTCTGGCCCGCGGAACCGCCGTAGCGAACGGCCGTCTTCTTCTTCGACTTGGAGATGGTCCAAAGCTCGATCTCTTCTTCGTCGCGCAGCGCCTGTGCTGACGCAAGCCGGGCTTCCTTGCGATGCTCGGCGCAGCAGTATTGCTGGTCCACCAGCGTTCGCAGCAGGCCGATCTTTTTGCCGCATAAGAAGCACAGCATGCTTGGTACCTGGAACTTCAAGCCCGATTCTACCAGTAACCTCTCCCGAGCTAACCGTCCTAAGTGAAGAAAGGCTAGGGTCTTGCCGGTCCTGCGAAGTTGGCTCTAAGGTATACAATCGAGTGAAACGGCTTAGTACTTTAGATCTGGCCCCTATGTTTTCCCCCGACGAACCGATTCCCATTCCAATTGAGGATGTGCTCGACCTCCATTCAGTTTCACCGCGCGACGTGAAAGCAGTGGTGGAGGAGTACTTGATTGAAGCAGATCGTGCAGGATTCAAGACGCTGCGGATTATTCATGGCCGCGGCATTGGCGCGCAGCGCGAGACGGTCCGGAAAGTACTGGCGCAAAGCGAGCTGATCCTGTCGTATAAGGACGCGCCAATGGAAGCAGGCGGATGGGGCGCGACCGTGGTCACGCTGAAGTAAATCCGCGCGTACATCACCGGCGTTCCTGCTAAAATCGATCCTTCATGTTTCGTAAAGTCCTGGTGGCCAATCGCGGCGAGATTGCGGTGCGAATCATCCGCGCCCTGCGCGAGTTTGGAATTTCCAGCATTGCCGTGTACTCCGACGCCGATCGCGCCTCGCTCGCGGTGCGAATGGCCGATGAAGCAGCTCATCTGGGCCCGGCGCCGTCCTCGGAGAGCTATCTGCGCATCGATAAAATCATCGACGCGGCAAAGCGGCATGGCGCAGAGGCGATTCATCCCGGTTACGGCTTTCTGAGCGAAAATGCCGAGTTCGCCGAAGCCTGCGCCGCGGAGGGAATCGTCTTTATCGGTCCGCCGCCTTCGGCGATTCGCAGGATGGGATCGAAAACCGCGGCGCGGCAGGTGGCGATCGCGGCAGGCGCGCCGGTAGTTCCCGGAACGAAAGAGCCCCTGGGCGAAATTCAGGAAGCGAAGCGGATTGCGGGCGAGATCGGATATCCGGTGCTGCTCAAGGCCTCGGCCGGCGGCGGCGGAAAAGGAATGCGGCGCGTGGATCGCGAGGCCGACCTCGAATCCGCGCTGCGCGATGCGCGAAGCGAAGCGTTGCGCGCGTTCCGCAACGATGAAGTGTACGTGGAAAAGCTGGTGCTCGAGCCGCGGCACATCGAGATTCAGGTGCTGGGCGATCATCATGGCCACATGATTCATTTGGGCGAGCGCGAATGCTCGATCCAGCGGCGGCATCAGAAAGTGATCGAAGAGTGCCCCTCGCCGGTGATGCTGGCCCATCCGGAGTTGCGCGAAAAAATGGGCGCGGCCGCGCTGAAGATCGCGCGCGCGGCGGGTTACGCCAACGCCGGAACGATGGAATTTCTGGTGGATCGCGATCGCAATTTCTATTTTTTGGAGATGAACACGCGCTTGCAGGTGGAGCATCCGGTGACCGAGCTCGCCACCAGCCTCGATCTGGTGCATTGGCAACTGCGGATCGCCTCGGGCCAGCCGCTCACGATCCGGCAGGAGGACGTTCAATGGACGGGATCGGCGATCGAGTGCCGCATCTATGCCGAAGATCCCGGCAACAACTATCTGCCCTCGCCGGGAAAGATCACTTATCTCGAACAGCCGTCGGGTCCGGGTATCCGGCTGGATTCGGGCGTGTATTCAGGATGGACCGTGCCGCTCGATTACGACCCGATGCTGGCGAAAATAGCGGTTTGGGCTCCCTCGCGTGAGGCGGCGATTGAGCGGATGCGGCGGGCGCTCGGCGAATACGTAGTGGAAGGAATTCGCACAAATATCGCATGGTTTGACGGGATTTTGGCCGATGAATGCTTCCGCGCCGGCGAATTTTCCACCGCCTTTCTCGATCGCTTCAAGCCGCCGGCGGCGCCAGCCGCCGATCTGGAGACGGAAGCGGTTGCGGTGCTGGTTGCGTCGTTGAAACAAGCGAAATCACCGGCGCCGGCCCCGGCGAAGTCGAGCGCGTGGCTGGCCATCGGCCGCGCGGAGATGATGCGATGAAGCTCGACGCGAAGGTCGACGGGCTCGCGGCGAAATTCGAATCGAATGGCGCGCGTTTTCGCTATGAGCGAAACGGCGAGGCGGTGGAGCGCGAATATTCGATTGCGGCGCTCGCGCCCGGATCGTTTAGCGTGCTGATCGAGGGCCGGAGTTATTCCGTGGTGTCGGTGGAAGGCTCGATTCGCGTGAACGGGCGGCCGTTCGCGGTCGAGGTCTTCGATCCGCGGGAGATGCGCGGGCACAGCGCGGGCGCATTCGGCGAAGGGCGGCGGAATATCGCATCGCCTATGCCGGGCAAAGTGGTCCGCGTGCTGGTGAGCGCGGGCGATGCGGTGGAAGCCGGGCAGGGTTTGGTTGTCGTCGAAGCGATGAAGATGCAGAATGAGATGAAGTCACCGAAAGCGGGAAAAGTCGTGGAAGTGAAGGCGAAGGCGGACGCGACCGTTCAGGCCGGCGAGGTGCTGGTGGTGATCGAGTAGCGTTCATGGCGGATATCCATGGCTGACGAAAAGTGTCCCAACTGCGGCGGAACTGGCTGGCGCATCGTCGAGCGCTCGGGATTGTCCGGCGCCGAAAAGTGCGATTGCAATTCGACCGGCCGCGGCGCCGCGCTCATGGAAAAGGCGCGGATTCCGCCGAACTACGATCGCGCGACGCTCGACAGTTTTGTGCTGCCGCACGATAATCCGGTGTTAAGAAACGGCCTGGCGTCGGCGTTGATGAGCGCCAAGGGATTCGCCCGCGATTTTCCGGCGGTGAATCCGCCGGGTCTGCTGCTGATCGGCGAGCCGGGAACGGGCAAGACTCATCTGGCGATCGGCGTAATGAAAGTGCTGCTCGAAAAAGGCCACGAATGCGTCTTCTTCGATTACCAGAATCTGCTGGATCGCATCCGCTCCAGCTACGACGCCTCCTCCGGGACGAGCGATCGCGACGCGTATGCGACGGCGCTTGACGCCGATGTGCTGGTGCTCGACGATCTGGGCGCGCACCGCGTGACGGAGTGGGTGGAGGATATCGTAACGTCGATCATCACGCACCGCTGTAATCATCGCAAGCCGCTGATCGCGACGACCAATCTTCCCGATCCGGAACTCACCGGCAAAATCGTCGATTACACCGGCGCCGGCGGCGTGGCGGTGTATAAAAAGACGCTGTCGGAGGCGATCGGCGGCCGGGCGCGATCGCGGTTGTTTGAGATGTGCAAGCTGATCCGGATGCAGGTGACCGAGGACTATCGGGTGAGGCACGCGCGATAGCGCTCGCTACACTCCCGCGCAGCCCGGATCGAGCGGCAGAACGGTTCCGCCCGTCAGTAACGACAGCAAATGCAAATATGTGGTCAGATGATGCTGGCACGGGATATCGAGCTTTACCTTCAATCCCGGATTAAGATCGAAGACATTGTTGACGTGCTTATAAAGCGGCGGCAACGGGAGCTTGGGAACGATATCCAGGCGATTCGCAATGCGAAGCGTGTTGGGAACAAGTTGATCGTAGGTATCGGCGAAGGATGGATCGCCCACGCGCGGGCTCGCGTAGGTGTAGACCGTCAACTCCGAGGCTAAAGGCGTGTTCGCTGCGACATCCAGAGCGAGCAGCGTCGCCAGCGCGCCGCCCAAACTGTGCCCGCAAATAGTGAGAGACTTGAGGGGATTTGGAAAATTCATGCCAGCCAGCGCGGAGGCCACCGTCTTCGAACCGGGGTCCCTGGCGACGCGCAGCGATTCATAGACGTCGGTGAAGCCGTCTTCGCTCAAGCCGGCGCCGGGAGTGATCGGGCACTTGACGGCCAGAAAGCGGGCATCCTGGAGCCACTCCTCGATGCTATCGGTGCCGCGGATGGCCATCACCGCGTTTCCCGCCGGGTCCTGCGCGAGGAAGCCGAAGGAGACAATATTTTGCGCTCGCAGAGGATTGAGATCGGTGGCGAGATCGTTGCCGAAAAACGTCGTTACCACGGTGTAATTCACGTTGATCGCGTCATAGGCGATATGGATGACGTCGCCAGGATTGTAGACGATCTGATTCGGCGCAACGGCTTCGGCGAGCTTCACCAGCAGCGCATAATGAATCGCGGCCGCGGGATCGGGCGATTTGGGAGGAACGGCGAGCGAGGGATTAGCCATTTTCGGTCTCCTTTTTCAAAAAATACGATTTAATTTATCAGAATAACCCGAAAATCGTTACGACGGGATCACGGAAGGCTTAATTTCGGGCAAAGGAAAGCGGAATTTTCCGCCGAAAATTTCGGCGAACAGCTCGAGCATCGGCCCATGCAGAACGCCGTTATCGGCCAGCAGATGCGGGCCGCGGAGATTCACCGGCGCGCCGTTCATATCCGAGCAGGCGCCGCCCGCTTCTTCGATCAACAGAATGCCGGCGGCCATGTCCCAGGGCTTCAGACCAAATTCCCAGAACGCGTCCAGCCGGCCGCAGGCGACATAGGCCAGATCGAGCGCGGCCGCGCCGGCGCGCCGCACGCCGTGCGAGAGCATCGCCGCCTGATAGTAAAAATGAATGTTCACGTTCTGATGGCGCTTGCGCGAAGGAAAGCCGGTGGCGCTGAGGCTCGATTCGATTTTGGACGTTTTCGAAACGCAAATGCGCGAGCCGTTCAAAACCGCGCCGCCGCCGCGCTCGGCGCTGAACATTTCCTCGTGAACCGGATCGAAGATCACGCCGGCGATCAACTCGCCGGCGCGCTCCAGCGCCAGCGTCACGTTGAACATCGGAAAGCCGTGCGCGAAGTTGGTGGTGCCGTCGAGCGGATCGACGTACCAGCAAAACTCCGACGCGCGGTCCTGCCCGCTGCCTTCTTCGGCGACCACGGAATGGGCGGGAAAATGTTTCTTGAGGCGCTCGACGATGAGGCGCTCGCTGGAGCGATCCGCTTCGGTGACCAGATCGAATTCGCCCTTGAGCTCAAATCCGATGCGGCGCGCCAGGAACTCCTTGAGCAGCGCGCCCGATTCACGCGCGATTTCTTGGGCGGTTTCCAGGTAGGAAGGCAATCAGATCTCGTACAGATACTTGATGTCGTGCTTGAACAGAAATAGATTCGGCGCGTCCTGGCGCGTAATGCGGATAAAGTTCGTGTCGTAAAACTCGACGACGCCTTCCACTTCCTGGTTGTCGCTCAAGCGTACGCGAACCGGAATCCGCTCCTCGATCAGATGGCGAAGATACTTGACTTCCTCGAAGGTCTGCTCCGGCGCTTTCGTGTTGCTGACTTTACCTGCCATGGATGGGGTTTAGCGGGGATCTTCCCCATAATAGCCAGTCCGCGTTGTCGCCCGCAAATCGGGGCGGTTCAGCTCGACGCGGACCTGATGAAATCCCTTGCGCGCGTCGGTCGGATAATAGGCGATCATGTATTGCGCCCGCAGATCGCGCAGAATTTCCGCGAAGGTCTTGTCCAGTTCCTCGATCGTCGCGTCGAACCAGCGCCCGCCGGTGTCGGCGGCCAATTGCTGAAGCGCGTGCTCGCCGCCGAGATTGCGTCCCGCGTCGTTCTGGATCGGCACCACGATAATGGGATATATCACCGCGTCGGCGCGCTGCGCGGCTTCGCGGGCTTCGATATATTGCTTGGAACTGGTGGTGTTGCCGCCGTCGCTGACCAGCACCATCACGTGGCGTCCCTCGCGCGATTGCAAATTGCGCGCGGCGTGATAGATGGCATCGTAGAGCGATGTGCCGCCTTCGGGTTTGATGTATTTGAGACGATCCTCCAGGAGCTTGGAGCTGCGCGTGAAATCGCTCTGCTGGGTGACGTCGTAGTTGAAGGTGAACAGCGAAGCCGCGTCGCGCTCATTGCCCTCAGCGAAAAGTGCCTTAAAAAATTTCGTGATTGAACGGACTTCGGTTTGCCAGTCGATGCGCGTCGAGCCGCTGGTGTCGACCAGGGCGGCGACCGACAGCGGCGTCGTCGTGTAGCGCTCGAAAACCTTGATCTCCTGCCGAACATTGTCGTCGAAGACGGTGAACTGATCTTTTTCGAGCGAGCCGACCAGCTCGCCCTTGGCATTTTTGACGTTCACCAGCAATCGCACCAGCCGTACGTCGGCGGTGAAGCGCGCCGGCTGGCTTTGCCCGAAAATCATCGCCGCGGCGGCAAACGTCAAAATAAATTTCATGCACGCGCCTTGACCACCGAGTCGTCCCATTCGCCGTCCACCCATACTTCGCCGTCGGTGAAAAATTCCTTTTTCCAGACGGGCACCAGCCGCTTTAAACGATTGATCCCTTCAAGGGCGGCTTCAAACGCCGGCTTGCGATGCGGCGCGGTGACCACCACGCTGACGCTGGTTTCGCCAATCTCGATGCGGCCGAGACGATGGACCATCGCGATGCGTCCGATAGGGAAGCTGCGCGCGAGGTCGGTGCCGATTTCGGACATAACTTTCACCGCCATCGGCTCATAGCATTCGTATTCGAGATATTTGGTCGGGCGGCCTTTGGTATTGTTGCGCGCGACACCCTCGAAGTTAACAAAAGCGCCGTCTTCGCCGCGCAGCAGGCGGCGAGCGATGGCCCCGCCGTCGATCGGATCGCGAGTCAGCGCAAAAAAATGTCCCGCGCGCGGATCCTCGATCTGATGGGTGAAAGCGCCGGAACCGCCGCTCACTGGCGGCAGAAACGCGATCTCATCGCCGTCGGCGGCGGGCGAATCGGGCGCGGCGAACTGCTGGTTGCGGGCCATCACCAGGCTCGGCGCCATCTGCCGAAGCTGGGGGAAGCGGCTCGCGTAATCTTCGAAAATCGATTGCAGCTTTGCGCCTTGCTTCACCTCGATCGTATCCTCGCGCAGACCTACAATTTCCCGCGTGATCCCGAAAAATAAAACCCGGACGCGCACGTGCTCATAGTAACAGACTGGTCCCGCCAAGCCGCGGTTTCAGGAAGCTGCCGCCGATTCCGAGTCCGCGGCAGCGGCTCGAACGTCGCAGACGACCGGCTGCCAGGGCGAGTAGCCGCGGCTGGCCGAATTCGGATCTTCCTTAAAGTGAAAGGCGACATCGATGCGGCCGGAGAATTCCGCGGCTCTTTCGGCGAAATCCCAGGCTTTGAAGCGAAATCTTCGGCCCTCCGCTTTGAGCCACGCAAAAATGTGCCGATCTTTACTGATTTGAGCGGACTCGACATCGATGCGCCGCGCCACAAAGACCGGCTCGCGGTTGCCGAAGCCGAACGGGGCCAGGCGAAAAATCTCGTCAACGCATCGATCATCGATTTCGTGAAAAAAAATCTCCGCGTCGATTTCAAGCACCGGCTCAAAATCCTCGGGCGACAGCACACTCGCAGCGTGCGCGCGGAAGCGCTCGCGGAACTCCTCGACGCGCGCCGCATCGAGCGTTACGCCGGCGGCCTGGCGATGGCCCCCGAATCTGGTGAACAGGTCGCGCATTCTTTCGAGCGATTCGAGCAGGTGAAACTGCCGGATGGCCCGGCCGGAGCCTTGCGCCACGCCGTTCTCGATTCCCAAAACAAACGCGGGCCGGTGAAATTTATCCGCGACGCGGCTGGCCACGATTCCGACAACGCCGCGATGCCAGCCTTCGCCCGCAAACACCAGCGCCGCGTCGCGATCGGTCACCGGCTGCGCAATGCACTGCTCGAAAATCGCCCGCGCGATTTCGTCCTGGGTGTCGCGGCGGTCCTGATTCAGATCGTGAAGCTGCGAGGCGAGCTCGCGGGCCCGCGCCGGATCTTCAGTGAGGAACATTTCGATCACGTCGCTCGCGCTGGCCATGCGTCCGGCGGCATTGATGCGCGGGGCGACGCGAAAGGCGACCTGGCCCGCGCTGGGCGATTGGCCGTGCGCGAAGCCGGAAACGTCAAGAATCGCCCGCAAACCGGCGTTTTTTACGTCGCGCAAGCCGTCGAGCCCAAGCTTGACGATCGCGCGATTTTCCCCGGTCAGCGGGACCACGTCGGCCACGGTCGCGATCGCGACGACCTTCAAAAGCGAGGAGACCAGACGATCGCGCCGCGATTTTTCCCAGCCAAGCGCGGCGACCAGAGCGTCCATCAACTTCAAAGCGACGCCGGCGCCGCACAGATTTTTTTCCGGATACGGGCAATCCCGCCGGTTCGGATTCAGCACGGCGGCCGCCGGCGGCAGTTCGTCCTCCGGCAGATGATGATCGGTGACGATTACGTCGATGCCAAAATTCTTCGCGTGTCTGACGACATCGTTGGCGCGAATGCCGGTATCCACGCTGACAATCAGCTTGACGCCGCGCGCAGCGGCCGCTTCCACCACTTCGCTCTTCATGCCGTAACCGTCGCGAAGGCGGTGGGGCACGTGAAAATCGGCATTAGCGCCGGCCAGCGCCAGCCCCTTTTTCAGAATCACCACGGCGCTGGCGCCATCCACGTCGTAATCGCCGTATAGAAGAATCAACTCTTTCTGTTCGATGGCGCGCCGCAGGCGGGCGACCGCCAGGCGCATGTCCGTCAACAGACAGGGATCGTGCAGATCCGCCAGCGAGGGTTGAAGAAAGCGGCGCGCCTCGGCCGGATCGCGATAGCCTCGCGACCAAAGAACCCGCGCCGCGGGCAGGCCGATGCCGAGATCGCGGGAAAGCGCGGCGGCGCCGGCCGCATCACAAGGATTTTCGATCCACCTCACGTCAGTTCTTGGAGAAGTACCCGCCGCCCAGAGGAGTTTCGTCCTCATCTTCGGCTTCTTCGATCTGATCGAGGATGTCGTGCAATTCTTCGTACCAGTCGGTATGGATGTCAAAATAATATACGCGCGGCGCCAGATCGAAAGACAATTCGATCTGGCCGATCCATCCGGCGTATCGGCGGAGGGCGCGCAGCCGCGATTCCATGTCCCGGCGCTCCTCGCGCGGCAGCGAGTCCAGACGCTGCTCGGCGTCTTCAATCATATCGTTCGATAATTCTTTGGCGAACATGGTGATGAGCCGGACCCCGGCTTTTTCGGCGGCGCCGACAAAATCGCGAAAATCCGGATGCGTTTCGGTGTTCCAGTACACCGCGGCCGCCGGATCGTTACGGGGAAAACCGTGAAAAATCGCCATCCCGCGCGATTCGACATAATCCTGAATTTCGGAGCGAAGAGTATCGAGGTTGGGTTTCATCGTTCGGCAACTGCCCGGCAACTACACAGCCCGCTAAACTGCACCGCCGGAAAACTCCACAGAATGTACCACGCTAACACAACCTTTTGTCATCCCTGGCCTCAGCCGCTCGTCTTTAAGGGAAAGGAAACCAGCCGGCGTGTAACCTGGACAGGCCGGGCGGTCATCCTTACTACGGCGTGGTTTTTTCGAAAAACCGCGACTTCAAGGATTAAGAGGACACAAAAATGAAGAATCGTATAGCTCACATGTTCGCATTGCTGGCGCTAGCCTGCATGGTAGCGCTGGGCGCGGATGTCACCGGGAAATGGACCGCCGACAACGGCCGCGGCGGCACCCAGACCTTCGACCTGAAGCAGGATGGATCCAATCTCACCGGTACGGTGTCGGGCGGGCGCGGCGGCGCGGTGGATATTTCCAACGGTAAAGTGGATGGCGACAACGTCTCGTTCGAAGTCGTGCGGGAATTCAACGGAAACTCGGTAACCATCAAGTACTCCGGCAGCGTTTCCGGCAATAGCATGAAACTCACGATGGATGCCGGACGCGGCCCGCGTGAGATCACACTGACCAAACAGCAGTAAGTAAAAACGCCGGCGGTAATGAGGATGAGGATCACGAGCGCGAACAAATTTCTTGCCGCCGGCGTTTGCATTTTCGGTGCGGCCGCCTGCCTGGCGCAAAGCGGCCAGGTGAAGGCCGACGGGCAGCCTATCCCGGCGGCGATGGTGCGGGCCACGCAGGGGGATCGCATTCTGACGACGCTCACCGATCAGAACGGCGAATTTCACTTCGAGGGGATGACGCCAGGCCAGTGGAATGTGGAAGCGCAGATGTTCGGATTCGAGAGCGCGCGCAAAGAGGTACAGATTCCGGGGAAAATCGAGCTGACGCTCCAGCTCCGCGCGCGTCCGGCGGCCCGCGGCGCGGGCCTTCCCACCGAAGATGTTTTCGACGCCGCGCAGATGAGCGCCGCGGCGGGCGACGCGGGAGCAGCGCCCCAGACGCCCATCGATGCGTCAAACGAATCGCTGCTCGTCAACGGGAGCATTAGCCAGGCCTTGCAGGCCAGCCAGGCGGACGTCCGCGACATGCTCGGCGGCGCGCGCGGCGGGCTTGGGCCGGCGGGTCCGGGCGCTCCGGGGCTGCCGGCGCTGCAATTATCGGATGGAAGCGGCGCGGCGCCGGCGCAGCAATCCCCGGCCGTGGGTTCTGCCGTCGCCGCCGGACCCGCCGGCGGATTTGCCGGGCGCGGCGGAGGCGGATTCGGCGGGGGTGGCGGCCGCGGCGGCGGATTCGGCGGACGAGGCGGGCGAGGGGCGCGCGGCAATCCGGCGTTCATCGGGAATCGCCGCCCGAATAACAATCGGATCACCGGATCGTTTTATTATCAGCTTGGTAATTCTGCTCTGAACGCGCGGCCGTTCGCGGTGAACGGGATTCCAGAGCCGAAAGCCGCATACGCGCAAAACCGCTTCGGCATTTCCGCCGGCGGCCCGCTCTTTGTCCCGAAGTTATTCGATCTATCGAAAATCTTCTGGTTCGTGAATTATCAAGGTAACCGGCTGCGCAATGGAGTGGACCAGGCATTCAGCGAACCCACGCCCTTGCAGCGCGCGGGTGATTTTTCGCGGACCAATGCGATCATTTACGATCCCACCACCGGCGCGCCGTTTCCGAACAACATGATTCCTTCCTCGCGCATCAGCCCCATCGCGCGCGGATTGATGAGCTATCTGCCGCTTCCCAACCAGGCCGTGGCGACGACAAATCAGGACTATCGCCTGATCGCCGCCAATCCCAATAACACGCAAAGCCTAAATACGCGCGTCAATACCACTTTTACCCCGAAGGACACGCTTGCTTTGACCTTCAATCTTCAGCAGAGCGATCAATCCACGTTTGAATATTTCGGATGCTGCGATACGATTCACGGCCAGGGCCTGAACGCGAATCTCAACTGGCGGCGCAGGCTGGGCCAGCGCAACTTCAACAACGTCACGCTGAGTTTTAACCGGAACACCAATCGCGCCATTCCGTTCTTCGCCAACGGCCCGGACGTGGCGGCGATGCTGGGGATCGCCGGCGCGTCGCCGAATCCGGCCAATTACGGGCCGCCGGCGCTCGGGTTTGCGAATTTTTCGGCGTTGACCGACACCAACGAATCGCGCAGCGCGATCTGGAGCTATGGGGCCGCCGACAACGTGCAAATCCACAAAGGAAAGCACAACTGGAATATCGGCGGCGGATTCACGCATTTTCTGAACAATACCGTCACCGATCAGAACGGCCGCGGATCGTTCAATTTCACTGGGCTTTCGACGGCGGGTTATAACTCCGCCGGTTTGCCCCTCGGCGGAACCGGTTACGACTTCGCCGATTTTCTGCTGGGCCTGCCGGAATCGAGTTCCATCCGCTACGGCGATTCGAGCACGTATTATCGCAGCAACGCGTATAACGCTTTCCTGGTCGACGATTATCGCGTGGCGACGAATCTCAGCCTCAACCTCGGGCTGCGCTACGAATATTTCACGCCGTGGCGCGAAGAATACGGGCACGCCGCGAATCTCGACATCGCGCCGAACTTCGCGGCAGTTGCGCCGGTGCTGCCGAATACGAATGGTCCGCTGACCGGCGCGTATTTTCCGGGCACGCTGATCCGTCCGGATCATGGCGACTTCGGCCCGCGCCTGGCGCTGGCGTGGAAACCGTCGGCGGCCGGACGCATGCTGGTCCGCGCCGGATATGGAATTTACTACCAGCCGAATGAGTACAACATTCTTGAAAATCAGCTCGCGGCGGAGCCTCCGTTTGCGATCACCAACAGCGTCACCACAAGCGCGGCGAATGTCCTGACATTGGCGACCGGCCTGGTGTCGATTCCGCCCGGCAAAACAGTGACAAACTCCTACGCCGCCGCCCTCAATTATCCGGATGCGTTCATTCAGACCTGGAACGTATCAATCCAGGAGGAACTGCCGAAGCGGATGATCGCCGAGATCATGTACACCGGCACGGTGGCGACGCATCTGACGGTGCAGCAGGCGCCCAACCAGGCGCCGCTCGGCTCGGCGCTGACCGGATACGAGAATCTGCCGATCGCGAACGCCGGGAATTTCATCTTTGACGATCCGATCGGCCGGCTGAACATGAACGCGATGCAGGTGCGGCTCACGCGGCGGTTTCAGCGCGGCGTTTCATGGAATCTTTTTTATACCTTTTCAAAATCCCTGGACGACGTTGCGCTGGCGCAGAATTTTTACGATCAGCGCGCCGAATATGCGCTTTCGCCCACCAACCGGACGCACATGCTGACGGCCAATTGGGTGCTCGCTTCGCCGGTGGACGCCACGCGCGGATTTTTGTCCCATCCCGAGTTTGTGGCCAAGGCCCTGAAGGATTGGACGCTATCGGGCAGCGTCACCGCGGAAACGGGTTTGCCTTTGACAGCGACGATCGCGGGAGATCGCGACGGAACAGCGTCGCTGGCGCCCTTGCGCGCGGACGCCACGGGATTGCCCGTAACCGCAGGCTCCGGTTATTTCAACCTGGCGGCATTTGCGGTTCCGCCGGCGGGGACGTTCGGCACCGCGGGCAGAAACACGATCATCGGTCCGGGAATGTTCGTCTGGAATTTTTCGCTGGCGCGCAGCATCAATCTCCATTCCGAGCGGCGGCGCCTGGAGATCCGGCTCGATTCGACCAACACCTTTAATCACGTGAATCCATCGGGCCTGATCACGATCGTCAATTCCAGCCAGTATGGATTGATTACCAGCGCCGGCGCCATGCGGCAAATGTCAGCCACCGTGAGGTTGAGATTCTGATGAAATGCGGATCGATGAAAAAACTGATCCTTCTCACCGGCCTTTCGCTATTTGCTCAGGACGTGACGTTCAAGAGCGAAACGAAGCTCGTCATCGTCGATCTTACGGCGAAGGACAAGAACGGCAATCCGATCACCACGCTTAAAAAGGACGATATCGCGCTCTTTGAAGACGGCGTGCGGCAGCAGATCAGCGTTTTCGAACTGCAAAAGCTTGGCGGCGAGCCGTTGACTCCGCTCTCTTTCACGGCAGACGCGCCGCGCACCATCGAGGAACGCGCCGCTCCCAAGCCGGCCTCCGTTGCGCCGGCCGCCAACAGCGTGGTCCGCTATCAGGATCGCCGGCTGCTGTGCCTGTTTTTCGATATGAGCTCAATGGACGCGCCCGAGCAGGTCCGCGCGGAAGACGCCGCGGTGAAGTTTTTGTCTTCGCAAATGACATCCTCCGACCTGGTCGAAATCATGACCTACACGACCTCGCTCAAGGTGGTTCAGGAATGGACCGATGACCGCGATGCGCTGATTTCGACGATCAGAAAGCTGACGCTCGGCGAGGGCGCGGATCTGGCGGACATGGCCGCGACCTCGGCCGATGAAAACGACGATAGTGGCAGCTTCGTGGCTGATGAGACGGAGTTCAACATCTTTAACACGGATCGCAAGCTGAGCGCGATTGAAGACGCCGCGCGCAAGCTCAGCATCTTCCCGGAAAAGAAGGCGCTCATTTATTTTTCGAGCGGGATCGGAAAGACGGGCGTCGAAAATCAATCGCAAATCAAGGCGACGACCAACGCCGCCAATCGCGCCAATGTTTCGATTTATCCGGTGGACGCGCGCGGCCTGGTCGCGCTTCCGCCGGGCGGCGACGCATCGCAGGCCTCCCCGCGCGGGACGGGCCTGTTATCGCAGTCCAAGCAAAACGGCATCCGCAGCAGCTTCAACGACTCGCAGGAAACCCTGGTGACGATCGCCGAGGATACGGGCGGCAAGGCGATGCTCGACACCAACGACCTGGCCATGGGCATCCGCCGCGCGCAGCAGGACATGAGCAGTTATTACATCCTCGGCTACTACAGCACCAATCCGAAAGAGGATGGAAAATTCCGGCGCATCGACGTGCGCCTGCTCAACAAAGAAGTCAATGCGCGGCTCGATTTTCGCAAGGGTTATTATGCCGATAAGACCTGGCAGAAATTCACCGCCGCCGATAAAGAGCGGCAGCTTGAAGAAGCCTTGACGCTGGGCGATCCGGTGAACGATCTGCCGCTGGCGATCGAGGTGGATTATTTCCGCGTCGCGCGCGAGCGCTATTTCGTTCCGGTTTCCGTAAAGCTTCCCGGATCGGCCGTGGGGCTGGTGCGAAAAGGCGCAAAACAGACGAACGTTCTCGATTTTATCGGGCAGATCCGCGACGCCTCCGGCAAGCTCGTTTCTGGCGTGCGCGATGAAATTACGGTGAAGCTGGATGAAGAGAATGCTTCCAAAATCGCGCAGAGGCATCTGCAATATGACACCGGACTGGCGCTCGGGCCAGGAACCTACACGCTCCGCTTTCTGGCCCGCGAAAATCTGACCGGAAAAATGGGAACCTTCGAAACGAGGTTCACCATTCCCGATTTAAATTCCGCGAAATCTCTGCGCCTCAGCTCCGTGGTGTGGAGCAGTCAGAAGGAGCCCATCACCGCCGCCGTAGGCGACGCGGGAACCAGCAAGAAACTGACCGCGCAAAGCCCCCTGGTGCAGGACAACCAGAAGATCGTTCCCAGCATCACGCGAGTTTTTCGCCGCGATCAGACATTGTTCGTGTATTTCGAGGCGTACGACCCGGCGCTCGATCCGGATCGCAAAACTCCGAGCCTCACGGCAGACGTCGAGCTGCTGTTGGGCGGCCGAAAAATCTACACGTCACCCCCCGCTCGCGTGACCAAGCTCGCAACCGCCCGTCCCGGAGTCGCGCCGTTTTCATTCCAAATTCCGCTCAGCAAACTTCCACCCGGACAATATGTTGCGCAAATCGACGTGATCGACGAAACGGGACGAAAATTCGCCTTTCCCCGGAGCGAAATCGTCCTGCTGGCGCCGTCGAATCCGGGCACGATGGCGCGGAAATAAGCGGCCGCGGCGAAAACTAGCTTCCGGCCAGATGGACGCCGACGATCAAGCCGCCGAAGATCACCGCGGCGGCGATCACGTAAAGCGCCACGCGAACCATGCGCTCCTTGCTGCTCACCACGCGTGATTCGTCTTTTCTGATCTGCTCGTCGAGGCTGTCAAACATAGAGACCTCCTTGTCGAATGATCCGAGCTACCCGGGATTATATGCCGATTAGAAAAAGAAAAAAAGGGGGCAAGGGAGAAAAATGATGGGGCCGGGTTGAGCCTCAGAGCCCCATTCGTTCCAGCTTGCGATACAGCGTTTTGCGCTCGATGCCGAGAATTTTGGCGGCGCGGCTCTTGTTCCCGTTCGTCGCCGCCAGCACCCTGCGGATCTGCTCCGCTTCGGTATCGGCCAGCGTTTCGCTGGAGGCATCGCGCGAATCCATTTGCTCGATCGCCTGGCGCACCGCGCGATCGTCAATGCGGCCGCCCGGCGCCAGGATGGTCAGGCGCTCCATCATATGCTGGAGCTGGCGAACGTTGCCGGGCCAGCTATACTCAGCCATCGCCTTCAGGCCGGAATCGCTCAATCGCGTTTCGAGCTTATATCGTTCGTTGTAACGTTTCAAAAAGTAATGTACCAGCAGCGGAATATCGGTGGGCCGTTCGCATAGCGGCGGCACCGTGATGCGAACCACGTTAAGGCGGTACCACAGATCCTCGCGGAATTTCCCGTCGTCGACCATCTTTTGGATGTCCTTGTTGGTCGCCGCGAGCACGCGCACATCCACCTTTTTGGCCCGCGCCGAGCCCAGCGGGCGGATCTCGCGTTCCTGCAAAAAACGCAGCAATTTTAGCTGAAAACCGAGGTCAATATCGCCAATTTCGTCCAAAAAAACGGTTCCGTTGTGGGCGGCTTCGAACACTCCCATGCGGTCGCGATCCGCGCCCGTATAGGCGCCCTTGAGCGTGCCGAACAGCTCGCTTTCAAGCAGCGACGGCGCGATCGAGCCGCAATCGACCGGCACAAACGGCTGCGCCGCGCGCTTGGAATTGCGATGAATCATCCGCGCGATCAGCTCCTTGCCCGTTCCGGTTTCGCCTTCAATCAAAACCGTCGCGTCGGTGGGCGCGACTTTGGAAAGCGTTTTATAAATCTCGATCATGCGCGCGGAGCTGCCGATCATCTCGGTTTCCGGAAGATCGTCGATGGGCTCGGCGTCATCGTGCTGCTCCGGCGCGTTGAGCGTTTTTTCAGCGCGCTTGATGGTATCGATCATCTGCGCCATTTCAAAGGGCTTGGCGAGATATTCGAAAGCGCCGCCCTCGGTGGCCTGCATCACCGTTTCCATGCTGCCGCGCCCGGTCATCAGGATCACCGCGCAACCGGGATTCTGCTGGCGCGCCGTGCGCAGCACGTCGATGCCGGTGCGCTCATCCAGATAAATATCGGAGATGACGATCGGATACGCGGAGGACCGCAGCCGATCGATCGCCTCGCGCGTGGAAGCCACGGCGTCCACGTCGTAGCCTTCCAGCTCAAGGCACATCACCATGGTATTGCGAACGGATTGATCATCCTCGACGATGAGAAGCTTCTGCATTTTTCGCCGCTGCGGCCGGAGACTGCGCCGCAACTATCATCGTAAAACAAGATCCCTTTCCAGGCTCGCTACTTACTTCCATCCGGCCGCCGTGATGCGTCACGATTTGCTCGACGATCGAAAGGCCGATGCCCGTTCCGGCCTCGCCCGAGGCTTCGGCGCGCCTGGTCCGGTAGAATTTCTTAAATATATTTTTAAGTTCCTTCGCGTCCATGCCGATGCCCTGATCGCGGACGGCGACGCGAAGCTCGCCCCGGCGAAGTTCGGCGGAGATCCGCACCTCGGTTCCGGCGGGGGAATATTTGACGGCGTTGGTGAGCAGATTATAGAGCGCGTATTCCATCAATTCGCGGTCGCCGGTGAGGGTCGCATCGGCGATTTCCTCCGTACATAGACGAATCTGTTTCCGCTCGGCAACCGGCGCGGCGCGCGCCAGGCATGTCTCGATGACCCGCGCGATGGTGAAGCGCTCGCGTTTCATCTCCATCTGCCCGTCGGCCAGGCGTTCGACGTCGAGGAAAGTTTGAATCATCCGCGCCAGGTGCTTCGATTCAGAGTTGATCATCTCGCTCAATTGCTGGCGCTTGGCGTCGGACAAATTATAGCGGGTCATGATTTCGCTGGATCCTTGAATGGCGGTGAGCGGCGTGCGCATTTCGTGCGCGGCCCAGTGGATGGCCTGCTGGTAGCGGGATTTCTCCGATTCGCTGCGGCGTAGTTGCCGCTGCACGAAGAAATGCTGGAAGCTGGCCGCGCCGCCCACCGAAATCCAGGCCACCGCGACCGGCTGGAAGAAAGGGAAGACGAGATCGTGATGGAAAAACTCGACCGGAATCCAAACCGAAAGCGCCAGGACCAGCACGGCTAACGCGTACGCCGGCCATCCCGAGCGCAGCGCGAAAATGAGTCCGGCGGCGGCGGCGAGCATGGCGCAGAAAAGAAGCTGCACGCTATAGCGGGCGTCGGTGAGAAAGCGGCCGCGGGCGATGGTTTCATAAATCTGAGCGTGCATCAACACACCGGGGATGGCGTAGCCGAACGGGATCAGCGCCTGGTCATTGGCGGCTTGCGCTGTCACCCCGATAAATACCGCCTTGCCACGCAGCAATTCGCGATGCGCTTCGATCTCCAGCGCGGAGACGACCGGAATCACCGGCGGCAGATAGCGGACATACATTTTGCGCCCGGTCTCGGAGTGGGTGGCGGGAATGGCGACGCCTCCGGTGTCGATTTCGGAAGGTCCATTTTCAAGCGGCGCGGTTTCGCCGTGCGCCACGCTGAAGGTTTCAAGCGCCAGCGCCCAACGGCGTTTTCCATCGGCGATTTCTTCGAGCGGCACCTGGCGATTGCTATCATCGGCGGCGTCGCGATACACGTGGCCGAGCGCGGCGGCCGCGGCGGCGAAACGCGGCAGGGGATCTTCCCACTTCAGCGCTCCGTTCACGCGGATCAGATCGCAGGGCAGAATTAAATTGCGCGCGCGGCGAAACGCCGCTTCAAGCGACTGATTTCCCCAGACGTCGAAATTGTCGTCGGCAAGCAGGACGTCCACCGCCAGCGCGGCCGGCGCCGCCGCATCGGTCCGCGCAACGGCGCCGGCTAAAATCGAGCGGATGTTCCGCATTCCGCCAAGGCGGCCGAGCGTCTGCTCGTCGATCGCCACTACCGCCGATTGCGGCGTCCAGTTTTGCCGCGGCTCGCGCGCCAGGCTCGCATCGTAAAAGATATTGTTGACCCGCTCGGCCGGAGGCAGCCACCCGATCGCCATGCCGGTCGCGAAACACGCCGCGATGACGGCGGCGTAGGCGGCGGTTTGCGCTCGGCGGCTCACTTGCGTACAAGTTTTTCGATTTCGTCCGGATCGCGCGGCAGCGCGCCGCTCAGGTTTCTCGATCCCGTTTCGGTGACCAGCACCGTATCTTCAATGCGCACGCCGATGGACTCCTCCGGAATATAAATTCCCGGTTCGATGGTGATGACCATTCCGGCTTTGAGCGGAGCATTCGTGTCGCTGAGGTCGTGAACATCGAGCCCGACATGGTGGCTCAAGCCATGCGTGAAATATTTGCCGAGCGGCTCGCCGTGCAAATCCTTGCCATGCGTGTTGATGTAATCGTAGGCGATGGCGTAAAGCGAATTGTCGCCGCGAATTTTCATGCCGGGCTTGATCGCGGCGATGGCGGCATTTTGCGCGCCGAGGACGATGTTATAAATTTCGCGCTGCCGCGCCGTGAATTTGCCGTTGACCGGAACCGTGCGCGTCACGTCACTGGCGTAATCGGAGCATTCCGCGCCGACGTCCATCAGCAGCACCTCGCCGGAATCCATGCGGCGGCGGTTGGCCATGTAATGAAGGATGGTGCTGTTGGGCCCGCTGCCGACGATGGGCGCGTAGGCGCTGCGCTCGCAGCCGAGTTCCTCGTACGTATCGACCATGGTGGCGGCGATCTGATATTCCCACAGGCCGGGGCGAATGCGTTTCCAGGCGGCCAGATGCGCGGCGACGCTGGCTTCGGCGGCTCTGCTGAGCAGGTCGATTTCGGCGGGAGACTTCATCATGCGCATCGGAGCGAGCAAAACCGCGGCGGATCTTTCCTCATGCAGGGGAGCAAGCGCGAGCAGCTTGGTGGCGCGCGGGTCCGCGGGGATGGAATAAATTTTTTCCGACTGCGCGGCCAGGCGCACAAACTCAGGCTCGACCGCGCTGCGCGGCAGAACACGATCGAATCCGGTTTGTCCTCTGGCGTCCGGATCGGCGGCGCCGAGCTTGCGGCCGGTGAAGTTTTCCTGCTTTAAATTCCGTTCGGGAAGAAAAAGGATCTCTTCATTCTTGCTGAGCATCATCACGGCGCCGGGCTCGCGCCAGCCGGAGAGATAGAGAAAATTGGGCTCCTGGAAGAAGCTGACGTGCAGGTCGTCGGGTTCGTCGGCGCCGAACAGAATCATCACGCCGTCGAGGGATTTGCGCAATTCCGCGCGCCGGGATTTATATTCGCCGCCGGAGATGCCGCCGGCAAACAGCGGCGCCAGCATCAGGAACAGCGCTGAAAGGCTGCGCATTCCTTTATAGTAAGGGAGTTCGAATCATGGCGTCCAAGCGATCGGCCTACCGCTTCTGACTTGCGATTGGCGATTCCCCGGCGCCTCGCGCCCGCCACAGATCGATCAGCAGCAGCGCCGCTCCAATCGTGATCGCGCTGTCGGCGGCGTTGAAGGACGGAAATTCGTAGGAACCGAAGAAGAATTGCAAAAAATCGGTCACCGTGCCGCGGAAAAGACGATCCCACAAATTGCCCAGCGCGCCGCCGAAGACCAGCGCGAAACCGATCCGCATCAGAGTCGTATCGGCCGGACGCGGCGCGCGAAACAGCAGATAGCCCACGATGGCCATCACCGTGATGGACACGCCGATCAGCAGCACGCTTCGCCACGCGCCGGCGGCCTCGGCAAAAACTCCGAAGGCCGCGCCGGAATTTTCGGTGTGGACGATGTTGAAAAAGCCGGGAATCACCGGGATCATATCCCAGGGCGAGATGCTCGCGCGGATGTACAGCTTCGTCGCGTGATCAACCAGCACGACGGCGGCGATGATCGCGGCCGATTGCAGGCGGTGCGTCAATGCGCGGGCTCCATGAGGCTTGGGCTACTCACTGCCTCCGCCATTCATCTCGCGAAGCGCCGCCGCGCAGGAATCGCACACCGTGGGAAACTCCTCGTCGCTTCCGACCAGCGTTGAATATTTCCAGCAGCGCTCGCATTTGACGCCCTCGGCGCGCTCGACCGTGACCCGTTTTTCCGCGCCGGCATCGACGATGACCTGGGAAACAATAAACAACGACGGCAACTGCGATTCGTACCCGGCGACATCGTAGCCCTGCAAGCGAACGCGAGCCTCCAGCGGCGCGCCGATGAATTTCGCCTGCCGCGCTTCTTCAAGCGCCTTTAAAACATCGTTGCGAATCTCCATCAGGCGATTCCATGCCGCGAGCTTGGCCTCATCAAGACCGGCCGCGACCTCTTCGGGCTCGGGAAACAGCGCCAGGTGGACGGACTCCGGCGCGCCGGCGGGCTTGGCCGTGTAGCCCCACACTTCTTCGGCGGTGAAGGAAAGCAGCGGCGCGACCAAACGCGCCAGCGCGTAGTGAATCCGATAGAGAGCTGTCTGCCCGCTGCGCCGCGCCCGGCTCCGCGTCGCCGACGTGTACAGGCGATCTTTCAGGATGTCGAAATAAACGGCGCTCAAATCCGCCGTCGCGAAATCGTAGACCGCGCGATAGACTTTGTGAAACGCGTACTCGCGATACCAGGCGCGGCAGCGGCGGATCAAGTCTTCCATCCGCGCAAGGATCCAGCGGTCGATTTCGAGCATGTCGGAGACCGGCACCGAATCGCGCGGCGGATCGAAATCGTGCAGGTTGCCGAGCGTATAGCGAAACGTGTTGCGCAGCTTGCGATAGGCCTCCACCAGACGATCGAGAATCGTTTTGGACAGGCGCACGTCCTCGGTGAAATCGACGGAGGCGGTCCACAGCCGCAACAATTCCGCGCCGCCTTGTTTTATGATTTCCTCCGGCTCGATGGCGTTGCCCTTGGATTTATGCATGGCGCGGCCGTGCTCGTCGAGCGTCCAGCCGTGCGTGGCGCATTCCCGGTAAGGCGATGCGTCCTTCAGGCCGACGCCGACCAGCAGCGAACTGTGAAACCATCCGCGATACTGATCGCCGCCCTCCAGATACAGATCCGAAGGCCACTCCAGGTCATTTTCGGGCGCGAGCGTTTCCAGATGACTGCACCCGGATTCGAACCAGACGTCGACAATGTCCATTTCCTTGCGAAATTTCGAGCCGCCGCATCGGGCGCATTTCGCCTCCGGCCCGGCCAGTTCTTCGGCGGATTTTTCGTACCACACATCGGCCGAATGCCGGCGGAAAAGCGCCACCACGCGATCGAGGGCCTTCCGGTCGGTGAACGGCTCCTGACAGGCCTCGCAATAAAACACGATAATGGGCACGCCCCAGAAACGCTGGCGGGAAATGCACCAGTCGGGGCGGAAAGCGATCATGTTCGACATGCGTTCCTGGCCCCAGGATGGGATCCATTTGACGGCTTTAATCGCCTCCAGCGCGCGGCCGCGAAGATTGTTGCGATCCATGCCGATGAACCACTGTTCGGTGGCGCGGAAAATGGTCGGATGGTGGCAGCGCCAACAATGCGGGTAGCTGTGATCGATTTTTCGCAGCGCGAGCAGCGCGCCGTGATGCGAAAGAAGATCGTTGATCATCGGATTCGCTTCCCAAACCGTTTTGCCCAGTAATTGTTCCGGGATTTTTCCCTCCGCGCCTTCGGCCTGAAAGAATCGCCCGCTGGAATCCACCGGACAATAAATCGGGAGGCCATATTGAAGGCCGGCCTCGTAGTCTTCCTGGCCATGTCCGGGGGCGGTGTGGACCGCGCCGGTGCCGGCTTCGAGCGTGACGTGCTCGCCCAGGATTCCAAGCGAACTTCGATCCATAAACGGATGATGAAAAACCGTGCCGTTCATGCGCTCGCCGGAAAACTCGGCGAGAATCTTCGGGGATTCCCATCCGCACGTTTCCGCGGTCTGATCCAGCAGATCCTTGGCGACGATGTAGACGTCGCGATGAACCTGAGCGGCGACATAGGTGAATTTCGGATGATAGGCGATCGCCATGTTGCCGGGCATGGTCCAGGGCGTGGTGGTCCAGATGAGGCCCCAGACTTTGTACCCCGCCAAAGCCGGATCGATGGCGGCCGGGTCGGACCTGAGAGCGAATCGCACCCAGATCGAAGGGCTGGTGTGATCTTCGTATTCGACCTCGGCTTCAGCCAGCGCCGTGCGGTCATGAATGCACCAGTGGACCGGCTTCAGTCCTTTATATACGTAGCCGCGATCGAGAAATTCGACGAACGCGCCGGCGATGACCGATTCGTAGTGCGCGCTCATCGTTAAATACGGTTGCTCCCACCGGCCGAGCACGCCCAAACGGACAAAATCCTGCCGTTGCAGGTTCACGTATTTTTCGGCGTATTTGCGGCAGGCTTCGCGGATCTGAGCCGGCGACATGGCGGCTTTTTTGGGGCCCAGCTCCTTATCGACGCGGCTCTCGATCGGCAATCCGTGGCAATCCCAGCCGGGAATGTAGGGCGAATCGAATCCTTCCATCGTCTTGGATTTGACGATGAAGTCTTTGACGACTTTATTAAATGCGGTGCCAAGGTGGATATTTCCATTGGCATATGGCGGCCCGTCATGCAGCACGTAACGCGGGCTTCCGGCGCGTGCCTGGCGAATCCGCTGGTACAAGTTGATTTTGGACCAATATTCAAGCAGTTTTGGCTCAAGCCGGCCGAGATTGGCTTTCATTGGAAAGTCGGTGCGGGGCAGATGAACGGTTTTTTTCAAATCCAATTTAGCGGCTTCCATTGAGTTATCTTTCATCGTAACTGATCTTCCGGCGCTTTCCGTAACTTCTGGCCGGCGCCGCGATCATCCACTTTCCTGTTGACAGAAAATTAAACTCCGATTAAGATTCTCTTTCGCGAGATGCGTTGAGGGTGACGGATGTGTATAAGCACGTGAAAAAATCAGAGGCCAAAAGGTCCGACCATGACGTTTCAAGTAGGTGAGAAGGTGGTTTACCCCAATCACGGGGTCGCAACGATCGAAAATATCAGCAGCCGGGCTTTTGCCGGCCATTACGAGCGATTTTATCTGCTCCGCTTGACCTATAACAGCCTGACGGTGATGGTGCCGTTTTCGCACGTTGAGGATTTGGGTTTACGCAAGGTCACGCGAAACGGCGAAATCTCGCGGGTGATCAGTTTTCTTTCCGAAGGCGTCCGTCTGAAACACACCGACTGGAAGGATCGCTTCAAGGAAAACTCGGAAAAGATGAAAAACGGCAGCTTGCTGGCCGTTGCGGAAGTGATGAAGAGCCTGCTGATTCTTCAGTCGCGAAAACCGTTGAGCTTTCGTGAGAAGAAGATGCTCGATCGCGCCCGGCACATGCTGATCACCGAATTCTCCACCTCGCGCGGATTAAGCGAGGCGGAAGCGATAGAAATGCTCGAAAAAGCGCTGAATAAGGCGCATCTGCACCTGCCCGAGGCTCTTTAATCCGTTTTATTGGATCCGTTCGCGGGTCCGCTGCCGCGTGACCAGTTCATCGAAAACCGCCAGCACCTGCTTGCGGTACTGATACACCCGCTGCAACTTTTCGCGCACGGCGATTTCGTTGCGATGCCTGCGCATGAGCTTGTCGATCAGCTTCTTCGGCAGATCGATATCGCGGCGCAGCGCCTCGGCGGAGTGCCCGCGGAGGAACAGCCCGTAGAACAGGGCCGCTTCCCGCTGCGGCGCCAGCGGATCGAATTCCTCGCGAAACTGCATCGCCTGAGCCATCAAAAACAGCAGTATAAACTCCAATTCGCCGCTGCGCAATAGCTCACGTGAAATCTCTTGATTTGCATGGACAGAGCACGGGGCGCGGCCGCGAATAATATTCCTGAAACACCACCGCCACGAGCTGGGCGGTCTTTTTCGTTTTTCCAGCTTGCTACGGCGCGCATTGGCCGGGATGAAACCGTGTTGCGGCGGCGTACATCCATGTTGTGAGATTCGTATAATAGTTCCGGGGCGATCCCCGCGCTTAAGAGCTAAGACGAGGCAGAAACAATGAAGCTGTTCGATACGATGCGCCAGCAGAAGGTTTTGTCCACATCGCTGCTTTTTGTCACCCTCGCGGTGGGCATTCTGATCGGGACGCTGGTCAACACCGGCGTGAAAGCGGCGCGGGATGGGCAGCAGGCCGCTCCCGACGCCACGCCGCTGGTGATTCCGCATGCCCAGGAGTTGGGCAACGAATTCACGAAGCTCGCCAAGCGCGTGGAGCCGAGCGTGGTGAACATCACCGCCGATTACATGCCCAAGCAATCGCAGAGCCGCATGAACCGGCGCGGCCAGCAGCAGGACCCCGATGAGGAGAACAACGGCGATGACAGCATGGATCTGTTCCGCCGCTTCTTCGGCAATCGCGGCGGCGACATGCCGCAGCAGATGTTCCGGCATGAGCAGTCCGGCACGGGATTCATCGTCGATAAGAACGGCTATATCATCACCAACGAACACGTCGTCGCCGATAACGAAAATAATCTGGTGGATCATATTACGGTGCGGCTGCACGGCGACAGCACGGATTATCGCGCGCGTGTGATCGGCGTCGATAACGAGACCGATATCGCGGTGATCAAGATTGATCCGAAAAAGCCTCTGATGCCGGTGGTGATCGGTAACTCCGACGGCGTGCAGGTGGGCGATTGGGCGGTGGCGATCGGATCGCCCTTCGGTCTGGAGGCGACGGTGACAGCGGGGATTATCAGCGCGCTGGGACGCGATATCGTCGGGGAAAAGCAGCTTCAGCGATTCATCCAAACCGACGCGGCGATTAATCCCGGAAACAGCGGCGGCCCGCTGCTGAATATCCGCGGCGAAGTGATCGGCGTAAACACGATGATCGCCACGCAGAACGGCGGATCGCAGGGCGTCGGATTCGCGCTGCCGATCAACATGGTGGTTCGCGTCTACAATGACCTTATCAAAGACGGCCGCGTCACGCGCGGGGCGATTGGCGTGACGTTCGCGAAGAATTACAACAAGAACGACACTCTGATGCGCGCCATGGGCTTCGATCACGGCGTGCTGGTGAGCGAAGTTCGCCCCGGCGGCCCCTCGGATAAAGCCGGCCTGAAGGTCGACGATATCATCCTGGGAATGAACGGACAGCCGATCAAGGATGGCGATGACATGGTGAATCGGATTTCCGACATGCCGGTCGGCTCGCAGGTGACGCTGAATGTGGATCGCGACGGCAAAAAGATGGATTTCAAGGTGACCATCCAGGATCGGATGGAGCTTTGGGCGGATCGCACCGATGTGGTGGGGCGCAAGCCCAGCGCCCTGCCGGAAGCGCCGAAGCCGGAAAACGCAACCGTGAAATTCGGAATCATCGGGCGCGCGGCGAGCGATGAAGAGAGTCAGGCGACTCCGGACAAGCACGGCGTGACGGTTACGCGCGTCGAGCCGGGATCGTTCGCCGACGAGATCGGCATGAAGGAGCGCGATATTATCATCGCGATCAACCGTCAATCGGTAAGCTCGGTGGATGATATCAAGAAGGTGCAGCAGACGCTGAAACCTGGCGATCCGGTGGCGTTTCGCGTGGTGCGGGCGCAGCCGGGCGAGGTCGGCTCGCGCGGCAAAGGCGGCGAGCAGCCGCGCTCCATATTTCTGACCGGAACATTGCCGCAGGATTAGGCTCCGGCCCCGCTATCGCGCCGCTTTCGCGGGTTTGATACAATGATGGAGACATTAGATTTCTGAAAGCACGGGTGCGCTTTCGCCTGCCCGGCCGGTCACTTACATGCCTAAACGGACATTTCAGCCGAATAATCGAAAACGCGCCAAGACTCATGGATTCCGGGCGCGGATGAAATCGAAAGACGGGCGAGCGGTGTTGGCGCGCCGCCGCGCCCGCGGCCGTCATAAGTTGACGGTGAGCGACGAAAGAGCCGTTCGCGCTGCCAAAGCGAGCTAATCTCCCGCCGTCGAGGATCGTGCGTTCCGCCGATTTTCGGCTCGTCTATGATCAGGGCCTTCGGGTTTCGTGTCCATTGTTTGCCGCCTTCTGCCGCGCGCGTCAGGAAAGCGGGCCGGATCCGCAGGGCGCGCGATTGGGGCTCACCGTTCCCCGTGCCGTGGGAAAAGCGGTGGTGCGCAACCGGATCAAGCGTCGAATACGCGAGGCTTTCCGCAAGCATCGCCATGAGTTCGGATCGCGCTGGGATATCGTTATCAACCCGCGGCGGGCAGCCTTGGATGCGCCGTTCGGCGAGCTCGAGCGCTGCCTGCGCAAGGTAATTGAGAAATGCAAGTAAATCAAGCGGCGCAGGAGCCTTCAGATCCGCTGAGCCAGCGCGGCGCGGGACGCCAGGCGAGAACGCAAATTGCCGCGAAGGCGGCCCGCTCGGCGGTTACGGCCGCGTTGCGTTTCTACAAGCGATGGATCTCTCCGATGCTGCCCTCGGCCTGCCGCTATTATCCGACCTGTTCGCAATACATGTTGCAGGCGGTGGAAAAGTACGGAGCCGCGCGCGGAATCTGCATGGGAATCATGCGGCTGGCGCGATGCCATCCGTTCCATGCGGGGGGATTCGATCCCGTCAAATGACGGTCCTTAGTAATGACGGTCTTTAGGTAGTTATGGAAAAGAAGGAAATGTCGATGGAGACGCGGCTGCTGCTGGCGTTTCTTCTGATGGGGCTGGTGCTGTTCGGCACGCAGTACCTTTATAAGCCGCCGCCCGCGGCGAAGCCTCCGGCGAAGGCGCAGAGCAGCGAACCGGCGCAGGCGAAGACGGCGCCCGATGCGGCACCCGTTACGAAAACTCCGGCGCCCGCTGTTGCGGAACCGGCCGAAATCCCCGGACAAATTCACGCCGACAAAGAAGAAACGTTTGCCATCGATACGGATTATTACCACGTTGAATTTTCCAATAAAGGCGCGGTCGTCCGGAGCTGGGTTCTCAAGGCTTATAAGGACCGCAACGGTAAGCCGCTCGAATTGGTGAATCCGCAGGCGCCGGGCAAGGTGCCGGCGCCATTTTCGCTCGCCTTCAAGAATCCGCCGGCAACCGATCCGAACAACGGATTATTCGCGGTGAAGCGCACCGGCAACGATGTCGAGTTCGAATACTCCGACGGCCGGCTGCTGGTGAAGAAATCGTTTGCGTTTCGGCAAAAGAGCTATCTGGTCGCGGTCCGCAGCGAGGTGACGGATAACGGGACGCTGGCGCCGCATACGCTCGAATGGCGCGGCGGATTCGGCGACCAGACGATCAGCAACGCCGCCTCGACCGAGCACGCCGTCTATTACGATCAATCCAATTCCAAGCTGTACGAGAAAGACGCCAAGGAAGCGAAAAACGGTCCAGTAAGTTTCAGCGGGCAGTTTTCCTACGCCGGAATCGAAGATCAGTTTTTCGCCGCCGTATTTCTGCCGGAGAAGCCTGGCCCGATGGAGATCACGGTTTATTCGGACTCGGTGCCGGCCGCAAGCGGAGGCGATCAGCCTCGCGTGGGCGCGGCGGTGGGCGGCGACGGCGTCAACGCGTTTTCGCTCTTCGTCGGACCGAAAGATACGGACCTGCTGGGCAGGGTGGACAAGAAACTCGAATCGCTGATCGACTGGGGATGGTTTGAAATTATCGCCAAACCGCTGTTTTTGGTGATGAACTGGACAGCGGATCACTGGATTCACAACTGGGGTTGGACCATCATCCTGGTGACCGTGGCGATCACCATGCTGCTTTTCCCGCTGCGCATTTCGAGCATGAAATCCGCCCGGAAAATGCAGCGATTGCAGCCGCAGATCAAGGCGATTAACGAGAAATACAAAAACGTCAAGCTCAACGACCCGCGCAAGCAGGAACAGAACGAAGAATTGATGGCGCTGTACAAGCGCGAGGGCGTCAATCCGGTGGGCGGATGCCTGCCGATGCTGATTCAGCTTCCGTTTCTATACGCCTTTTATCGCGTGCTGGCGGTTTCCATCTCGCTGCGCGGCGCGGGCTGGCTGTGGGTCCACGACCTGTCGCAGCCGGAAACGCTGCCCATACGCATGCTGCCCGTGATCCTGATCATCACGCAATTTCTGACCCAGAAGATGACCCCGGCGCCGGGCGTCGATCCTTCGCAGCAGAAGATGATGATGTTCATGCCGCTGGTGCTCGGCTACATGTTCTATTTCCTGCCGAGCGGGCTGGTGTTATACTACCTGACTAGCAATCTGGTGGGCATTTTGCAGCAATGGATATTGAATCGTGGCGCAACGCCGGCGCCGGCCGCCGTTGAAGCCAAGCCGGCTGCGAAAAGGAAGAAATAACGTCCCGTGTCCGCGAAGTATAGCTTGGCCCAATCCAAACCGCGCATTGATGAATTTTTAGGGAATATTTTTCGGCTCGCCGGATTCGATCTGAATTATTCGGTGGTGGAAGGGGAAACGCCGCACCCGGATTTTGAAAACCCGGACTTGCTGGTTCGCTTCAGCGGTCCCGATGTCGATCTGCTGCTCGCCAACAAAGCGGAGTTGTTGCTGGCGCTGGAGCAGTTGACCATGGAAGCGCTGGGCATGCCCGCCGAGGAGCATTCGCGGCTGTGCTTCGACGCCAACGATTATCGCGTGCTGCGCATCGAGGAGCTTCGCATGAGCGCGCTGGCGGCGGCCGAGCGGGTGAAAAAGACGCGCGTGCCGTTCCATTTCAGCCCGATGAACAGCCGGGAGCGGCGAATTTTGCATCTCGCCCTGCGCGACCAAACCGAGGTGCGCAGCGAAAGCGTCGGCATGGGATCGATCCGCCAGGTGGTGGTGGTGCCCTCGGATATGAAAACGCTGCCGGAGCCGATTCGCCCTCCGCGACCGCGGCCGGAGGAAGATCGTCCACGGCGGCCGTTCGGGCGAGGGAACGGGCGCGGAGATCGCCGCGGGGGTCCGCCCAGACGGGATCGCGACCGGCGAAGATGATCGCCGCGAATTGATTCTTCCACAGCAGGGCTAAAGGCCCGCCCTGCAAATTCAAGTGCGGATCAAGGATACGATTGTTGCGATTTCCACTCCGCCGGGACGCGGCGGAATTGGAGTGGTGCGTCTTTCCGGCGGCGAATCGCGCGCCATTGCCGGGCGGATCCTGCGATTTCCTGAGGGACACGCGTGGCGGCCATGGGCGGCGTCGCTTGCGGAGTTGATCGACGAGCGCGCGCGCGTCGTCGATCATGTCGTCGTCACGTATTTCGCGGCGCCCCGATCGTATACGGCGGAAGACCTCGTCGAAATTTCCTGCCATGGATCGCCGGTCGTGCTGCGCTTCGCGCTGGAACGGGCGTGCGCGGCGGGAGCGCGCCTGGCCGAGCCGGGTGAATTCACTTTGCGCGCATTTCTGAACGGCCGGATCGATCTGCCGCGGGCCGAAGCCGTGCGCGATCTGATCGAGGCGACCACGCTCTATCAGGCGCGCGTGGCGGCCCAGCAGGCGGAAGGCTCGGTCTCGCGGCGTTTAAAACCGATTAAAGACCAGATGCTCGAATTAATCGCGCTGCTCGAAGCCGGCATCGATTTCGCCGAAGACGATATCAGCGTCGCTCCGGCTTCAGAAATTCTGCGGCGGCTGGAGCCGATACGCGCCGCGGTGGGCGAGCTCGCCGCGAGCTTCGCTTTCGGAAAATTGGTGCACGAAGGGTTCACGCTGGCCATCGTCGGGCGTCCGAACGTCGGCAAGAGCAGCCTCTTCAACCGGCTGCTCGAGCAGAATCGCGCGATTGTCACCGATATTCCCGGAACGACGCGCGATCTGGTTTCCGAAACGGCGTCGCTTGAGGGGATTCCGGTAAAAATGGTGGACACGGCGGGGATTCGCGAAGCGGCCGACGTGATTGAAAATCTGGGAATCGAGCGAAGCTATCAGGCCATGGCCGATGCCGATGTCACGCTGGTGGTGGTGGACGCATCGCGCGCGCTGGAAGCGCAGGATGTGGAGCTGATCGGGCGCGCTCGCACCCGCGGCAAGTGTTTGCTCGCGGGAAATAAATGCGATCTGGGATACGCGGGCGCCGTGGATGGGATGATCGCCGTCTCGGCGCTGACCGGCCAGGGGATTTCAGAGCTGAGACGCGCAATCGCCGATTTGATCGCCCCGCGCGGGCGATTCGAGCAGGAGGGCGGGTTCATCACGAGCTTGCGTCATGAGCAGCTCCTGCGCGAGTCGCACGAAGCGCTGGATCAGGCGCGGCGAGCGGTGCAGCTGGGAATTCCACATGAAATGCTGCTGCTCGATTTGTACGCGGCGCTGCGGCCGATCGACGCGATCACCGGCGCGACGACGGCGGATGATATTTTGAATCGAATTTTCTCCACGTTTTGCATCGGCAAGTAGCCGATCATTTGCGGGTCAGGACGATGACCGTGTCGGCCGGATCGCGTTCCTTGGGCAGGCGCAGAGTTTCCCCGTCCATTTGAAGGTGCGCGCCGCTGGTCAGCACCTTCGCGCCGGCGATGGGGCCGATGCCGGGGAGCGTGATCGAATCATCGGATGTCGCGAAAACGTGCACGTAGATTTTGCCGCGCTTCTGCGTCGTGACTCCCCAGGGCTGCGGCTTCAACGGGCCTCCGCGAGTGCCGTAGATCGATTCGCCGTTGCGGCGCGTCCACCGGCCGACGGCGCGAAGGCGCTCGACGAACTCGGGCTGGATTTTTCCGTCGGGCATCGGGCCCACATTGAGCAGTAAATTCGCATTGTTTCCGGCGGCTTTGGCCAGATACTGGATCAACTGTCCGGGCGTTTTGAAATTTTTGTCGCTCGAATTATAGCCCCAGGCGCCGTTCATCGTGTCGCAGGTCTCAAGCGGCAGTTCGCCAAGCTCATATCCGGTGTTGAAGGATGCGGTGCGCCCGCCGGGAAGATCGCGCTCGATCATTTGAAAATCTTCGCCCGGAAATGGCTTCTTGTGATGATTGCTGCCGACCATCGCGCCCGGCTGGAGGCTGTGAATCAACGCATAGGTTTCTTCGATGCGCCAATCGGCGTCCGGCTTATCCCACATGCCGTCGAACCAGATTCCGCCGATCGGACCGTACTGCGTGAGCAGCTCGCGAAGCTGGTTGTCCATGTAATCGAGGTAGCGGTCCCAATCGCCGCCGGGAGGACGGCCGGAGGATTGTCCGGTGCGGCCGAGCGGGAAATAATCGGGATGATGCCAATCGAGCTGGGAATAATAGAAAAACAGCTTGATCCCCTGGCGGCGGCACTCCCGCGCGAGCATTTTTAAGACATCCTGGCCATAGGGCGTGCGATCGACGATATCCCAGTCGCTCTGTTTTGTGCCCCACATCGCGAATCCGTCGTGATGCTTGCTGGTGATGGTGATGTAGCGCATCCCGGCTTCTTTCGCCATGCTGACCCATTCGCGGGCGTTGAACTCCACCGGGTTGAAGCGGCCGGGCAGCTTTTCGTAATCGGCGGCGGTCATTTTATCGTTATTCATCACCCATTCGCCTTTGCCAAGCACGCTGTACACGCCCCAGTGGATGAACAGGCCGAAGCGCGCGTTTTCAAACCACTCCCTCGATTTGAGGTTTTCCGGCGTGGGTTGATAGGGCGCCGCAAGAGCGCATACGACCACGGGCAGGACAAGCAGCAATTTCAGCATGGTTTCTATTGTGTCAGGATAAGCGAAAGGTTGACGATACCGATGGATACCGGCGAAAAGTTGCGGGACGCTCTGGCGCCGCCGCAACTTCAGTCCTAGCTATCTGGCCGGGATATTCTCTACCCGCGGTTCGATTTCGCCGTGCTCGGCTCCGGAAACCGTCAACACTTTCACTTTCTGGCCCGGATCCAGGCGCTGTAATAAAATGGTTCGGCCATTGCGGAATCTCACCGCGTCGCGATACGCGTTTTCGTCCGCTGAGATCTGGGTGAACGTGACGTATTCGTTTTCCTCCACGCCGTACTCGCGCCGGATGCGGGAGGGAATGTTGTGCAGTACGAGGCTTGCCCCGGGCGGGATGCAAACGGCGCAGTCGGGGCGATCACTTTCTGCGCCAATCATGAAAAGCTTTCTCCAAAAGCCGCGTTTGCGCTCCGTCGCCGGAACCCCCATTTCGCTGCGATCGGCCGCCAGCCCGATCGATCCCGTCTCAAAGCGGTGGACGATCAACCGGTCTCCGTCATTCGCCAGTCTGTTTCGAATTGCATGCAAGGAATAATCGCACATAATCTTTCTACCTTCGCCTTATAGCACTGCATGAGCCTCGCCAAATTCGCGGCCTCGTGCTGGAAATCCGCATTAGAAACTCGTCGTTGCTCCGCTGGTCTAACACCCGATGGCCAAAACTGCGTCCGACGTTCTCATCGAAACGATTCACAATTGGGGTGTGGATGTGGTCTTCGGGATCCCCGGCGACGGCATCGATGGCGTGATGGAGGCTCTGCGCAAGGCGCGGGACACGGTACGTTTCATTCACGTCCGCCACGAAGAATCCGCCGCGTTCATGGCCTGCGCTTACGCCAAATACACGGGCAAGCTCGGCTGCTGTCTCGGCACCTCGGGTCCGGGGGGAATCCATCTGCTCAACGGGCTCTATGACGCCAAACTCGATCATGCGCCGGTGCTCGCCATTACCGGGATGCAATATCATGATCTGCTCGGTACCCACACCCAGCAGGATGTTGCTTTAGACAAACTTTTCATGGACGTTTCCGTTTACAACGAGCGGGTGATGGGCAAAGCGCACGTGGAAAACGTCGCTGAGCTGGCGTGCCGCACCGCGCTTGCTTATCGCGGCGTTTCTCATCTCACGATCCCCATCGATTTTCAGGAAGAAACGGTGGAAGAACGTTCGCCGCGAAACGTTCCGCATCATGTTTCCGACACCCTGGCTCTGGGCGCGCGCCTGCCCAATGTATCCGATCTGAAACGCGCCGCCGAGGTGTTGAATCGCGGCAAGCGGATCGCGATTCTCGCCGGCGCGGGCGCGCTCGGCGCCGGGCAGCTCCTCGAAGAGACGGCCGAACGGCTGGGCGCGCCGATCATCAAGGCGCTGCTCGGCAAGGGCGCGGTGCCTGATGATAGCCCGTACACGACCGGAGGGATCGGCCTGCTCGGAACCGAACCTTCCCAGGACGCGCTGGAAAACTGCGATACGCTGCTGATGGTCGGCACTTCGTTTCCGTATATCGAGTTTCTGCCCAAGCCGGGCCAGGCGAGAGCGGTCCAAATCGATATTGACCCGGCGCGGATCGGGTTGCGTTTTCCGGTGGAGGTCGGCGTGGTCGGCGACGCGACGCGCGCCCTTCAGGAACTCTTGCCGATGTTGAAACGAAACAAACACCGGCGCTTCTTGGAAGACGCGCAAAGCGGGATGAAAAAATGGTGGCGATTAATGGAAGAGCGCGGCACGCGGCGGGATAAGCCAATGAAGCCTCAGGTGGTCGCCTGGGAGCTGGGAAAGCGCCTGCCGAACAACGCCATCGTTTCCTGCGATTCCGGAACGATTGCGACGTGGTGGTCGCGGCAGATTCCCGCCCGGCGAGGCCAAATGTACTCGCTTTCCGGGACCCTTGCGACGATGGCGCCCGGTCTTCCCTATGCGATCGCGGCGCAGATCGCGTATCCGAACCGGCCTTCGATTGCCTTCGTCGGCGACGGAGGATTTTCCATGCTCATGGCCGAATTTTCCACCGCCGTGAAATACAAGCTTCCGGTGAAGGTGTTCGTGATCGACAATCTGGTGCTCGGCCAGATTCGCTGGGAACAGATGGTTTTGAGCGGCAATCCGGAATACGGCGTCGATTTTTCTCCCATCGATTTCGCGCTGTTCGCGCGCGCCTGCGGCGGCCAGGGATTCAGGCTCTCCGATCCGGAACAGGCCGGCCGCACCATCGAGCAGGCGCTGCGAACCCCCGGGCCGGTCATCGTCGATTGCATCGTCGATCCTTACGAGCCGCCGCTGCCGGCGAAAATCACCGCGCGGCAGGCGCGGAAATTCGCCGAATCGCTGCTGAAAGGCGAGCCGAACCGGATGCGCATCCTCGAAAGCGTCGGCAAGGACAAGATTCGCGAAATGATCTGATCGAATGCCAGCCGTCGCCATCGCGCGCACCCGGGAGCGGCATCGTTCGCCGGAAAGCGTGCTGTCGTTGGTGAACGATGCAATCGAAAAGATCGGCGGGATCGCGTCCTTCATCAAGCCGGGGCAAACGGTTCTGATCAAACCCGATCAGAGCGTGCCCGCGCCCGCTGAAACGGGCTCAACCACGGACCCCCTGATGATCGGCGCGCTGATTCGGCTGGCGCGAATCGCCGGAGCATCACGAATTCAGGTCGCCGGATCGAGCGAGGGTTGCCTGGACGCGTTCCGCTGCATGCGCGAAACCGGACTTGCCGCGGTCGCCGAACGTGAGGGCGCCCAAATAATCGATCTGAGCCGCAATGCGACGCGCCAAATCGACGTGCCCGGCGCAAGCGCGCCGCGGCGCGCCGCGCTGCCGGTCGCCTTGATTGAATCCGACGTGATGATCGCCGCGCCGAAAGCCAAAACCCACCCGTTCGATCAGATCGCCGGAACGATTCAACTTTGGTCCGGCTTGGTAAGCCCAAATTGGCGCGCCGCGCACCAGATGGAGGATATGGTCGGCTCCTATGCCGATCTCATGACAATAATTCGGCCGGATTTGTGCGTAACGGACGCGCTGATCTGCGGCGAGGGCGACGGCCCGGGGGCGCATGTGCCGCACTGGTGCGGCTGCGTCTTGGCATCGACGGATCCGGTAGCCATGGATGTATCGATCGCGTTACTGCTCGGCTGCGATCCACGATCGCTTCGCTTTGCCGCCGCCGGCGAGCAACAGGGTGTGGGTAGCCGCGCGCCGATTGTGTGGCTGGGAACGGGCATCGAGCAGGTCGCGTTTCACTCCTGGAAAAGCCATCCAGACTTTCAGCACCTGCCAATAAACGTATTGGTTGGAAAACATGTAACAATGGCTGGCACGATCGGGCGAACCAGAAACGCACTCGATATCCTGCTACGCCGCGGTGAGTTGGAGCGAATCTTATGCTCCGGGCGCACACCGACGGTGATGATCGGAGATATTGAAGATCCACAGTTTGAACGACACCTGAATCAGGGGCCATATCTTGTGCTTGATGACGCGGCGCGGCCGGTTTATAAAAACAATCCCAGCGTGTTGTTTATTGGCGGCCACCCAATCCAGCGCGATCTGTTACCCGATCTCTTGAAATGGCTAAATGCCGATAAACGTGACAAAAAACTGCGGCCCGCCGCAAAGTGGGCTGCCATGGCGATCGGGGCGGCGCTTGCGTTGCGCGCGCTTTCGCGATCGTGAATCTACGGGTACGGATAAATGGAGCTGGCGACGCCGCCTTGCGTGTAAATATAAATCAACAAACTAATCGCGAACAGTAAAACGGCTGTAATGGTTCGTACGGCCCATTTAGCCGGAAAATATACCTTCCTCCTCATTCGCCAGCTAGTTAGATCCATCGCTGCTGTTGCGGTTTCACGAACTGCCCCGCCAAAAAAAAACTTTTGAAACAGAAAACCAGTATCGAAGTCTCATAGGTACTCACCAAAAAAAGTGCAAGAAGGACGGACTATGTTGTTCATAGTCTTTTGCCGGCTGACGGATTCAAACAAAGCGCCATTTGAGAACCTATTTGCCTGAACCATTCCATCCCATCGCCGGCACCATCTTTAAACTCGGCTTGGCAGGTGCGGCTGCTCTCAGCGCGGCGGCGTTATGGATCGGGTATCAAATTGTACGCTCGCCGTATGAAATGAGGCAAAAGTCTCCGCGCGAACAACCCGTCCCTTTCAGTCATGAGCATCATGCCGGCGGCCTTGGTCTGGATTGCCGGTATTGCCATGTTTCGGTAGAAGTGTCATCTTACGCGGATATCCCTCCCACCGAAATCTGCATGCATTGTCATTCGCAAATGTGGACGACCGCTCCAGACCTGGCGCCCGTTCGCGAAAGTTATACCACCGGCCGCTCCATTCAGTGGACCAAAGTGTACGAGCTTCCGGAGTACGTCTATTTCAATCACAGTATTCACATTCACAAAGGAATCGGATGCACGACGTGTCATGGACGAGTTGACCGCATGCCACTGACATGGCAAGATCCGCCCCTGACCATGGCATGGTGTTTAGATTGCCACAAAAATCCGGAGCAGTACGTTCGCCCGCGCTCAGAGGTGTTCAGTATGAGTTACTCCCCGCCGACCAATCAGTTGAAGTTAGGAACGCAACTGGTACAAGAGTACCAAATCGAGCGGCGAACCAGTTGCACGGTTTGTCATCGATGAGCGAGCTTATCACGATCGGCGAAAACCCGGTTGAAGCCTCCCGGCGGCGGTTTCTGGAGCTCATGGGAGCTTCCATCGCGCTTGCTACGGGAGCGGAATGCACGCGTCCGCCGACCGAATTTGTGATGCCTTATGTAACACCCCCCGAGCAGGCGATTCCAGGCGTCGCCCGCTACTATGCAACCGCGGCGGTAACAAATGGAATTGCAGAAGGAGTAATCGCGGAAACCCACTTAGGCCGGCCGACAAAAATCGAGGGCAATCCTCGTCATCCCGCAAGCCTTGGGGCAACAAGCGTGTTATCGCAAGCCTCCATACTCGATTTGTATGATCCGTTTCGTGCAAAAGAAGTTACCAAAAACAATGAAACAGCATCCTGGGATCAGTTCACTGTGGAGTTACATGCTGCTCTTGAGCCCATCCGAAAAGCCAATGGACGTGGACTAAGTCTGCTAACGGAAACCGTCGTGTCTCCAACGCTAGGCTGGCAATTGCAACGCGTTCTCGAGCAGTTCCCAGAAGCTCGCTGGCATCAGTATGACCCAGCCGGCCCGCACTCCTCGCGAAAAGGCTCCCTAAACGCGTTCGGACGATACGTCAACACATATTATCGCCTCGACCAGGCAAATGTAATGTTATCGCTCGATTCGGACTTTTTTACATACGGGCCAGCAAGCACGCGCTACGCACATGACTACGCGTTCGGCCGTAAAGTGCGTGGGTCGAATACGCAAATGAACCGCCTATATGTCGCGGAAAGCACGCTGACCTCAACGGGCGGCAAAGCGGATCACAGGTTACAGCTCAAGTATTCAGATATCGGACGGTTCGGCGTGGAGTTGGCGGCTGCAATCGGCGTCCCCGGCGTTGCCGCAGTCAGTTCACCGCGATTCGAACGCATCATTGGCCCGCTTTCGCAGGACCTTCTTGCCAATCGCGGGCGATCCGCGATCTTGGTTGGTGAAAATCAGCCGCCTGCTCTTCACGCCCTGGTGCATGCCATGAATGCAGCATTGGGCAACGCTGGCCACGCTGTCGCTTATACCGAAGCGCTGGAAACCCGCCCGGAAAACCAAATCGAATCCCTCAAAACGCTCGTTGCGGAAATGAACGCCGGGACCGTAAAAATATTACTGATTATAAATGGAAACCCGGCATATAATGCCCCAAACGACCTCGGGTTCAGCGATGCGCTGGCTAGAGTGCAAACGTCGATCCATTTCGGACTGTATCACGACGAAACATCGCAGCATACAGTGTGGAGCCTTCCGGCAAGTCACTTTTATGAATCCTGGAGCGATGCGCGAGCCTTTGATGGAACGGTCACAATACTTCAGCCTTTGATCGAACGCCTTTATGACTCGCGCTCCGAAGTGGAGTTGTTAGATTTGCTGGTCGAAATGCCTAATCGCGCAAGCCGCACGATTGTTCGAAGTTATTGGCAGCAGCAGGCGGGCGCATATGACTTCGAAACATGGTGGCGAAAAGCCGTCGGCGAGGGCATGATTCCTGCATCTTCCCTTCCGGAAAGCCAGCCGGCGCTTCAGCCAATTGACGTTGGGTCGCTGCTCGCCAGCGACTCGGGCATCGAACTGACGTTTAGGGCAAATCCGTATTTATATGACGGCCGTTACGCCGGTAACGCATGGCTTCAAGAACTGCCGCGACATATTACGAAACTTACCTGGGATAATGCAATACACGTAAGTGCGCGAACCGCGGAGCGGCATGGTTTGCGGCACCAGCAAATCGCGCGTATAAAGGTCGGCACTCAGTATGTTGAGGGCGCCGTATGGCTTTCGCCCGGCCAGCCGGACGACTCAATCATGGTTGAGTTCGGGTACGGCCGCAGCCGCGCCGGCCCGATCGGAACCGGAATCGGTTTCGATGCTTATCGAATTCGTACGACGACGGGGTTGTGGCACGTCCCGAATATCGAGGTTAGCAACACCGGTGCAACCTATCCCCTGGCGACGACGCAAATGAATAAATCGCAGCATGGTCGCGATCTCGTCGTATCTCAGCCGATCACGACATATCAGCGCGACCCTCGGTTTGCGCAAAAAGCGCATCCGCAGCCGAGCTATAATGACACGCTGTATCCGCACTGGGAGTACCCGCATTATAACTGGGGCATGGCGATTGACCTCACGGCGTGCGTTAACTGTCAGGCCTGCGTCATCGCCTGTCAGGCAGAAAACAATATTCCAGTGGTCGGAAAGCAGCAAGTGTTATTTAATCGCTGGATGCACTGGCTGCGTGTCGATGTTTACTACGAAGGAGATTGGAGTGAGCCATCGGCCCGATTTGCTCCGATTCCCTGCATGCATTGTGAGAACGCTCCCTGCGAGGTGGTATGTCCCGTTCAGGCAACGGTCCATAGCTCGGATGGGTTAAATGAAATGATTTATAACCGCTGCGTCGGCACACGTTTCTGTTCTAATAATTGCCCTTACAAGGTGCGGCGCTTTAATTTTCTGTTATATGCAGACTGGTTTACGGATCAACTAAAAATGCAGCGCAATCCTGACGTGACCGTTCGCAGCCGCGGTGTCATCGAAAAATGTACTTACTGCGTGCAGCGAATTCGGGAAGCGGAGATACGGGCGCAAATGGAAAATAGAAAGATTCAGGCGAACGAAGTGAAAACCGCCTGCCAGCAAGTGTGTCCCACGGCGGCGATTGTATTCGGCAACATAAACGATTCCGCGAGTGAAGTATCACGGATGAAAGCTGAGCCGCTCAATTACGGAATGCTCACTGAATTGAATACTCGCCCGCATACAACATACCTGGCCGAATTACGAAATCCGAACCCTGCGATAACTAACTATGCCGATTGACGAAAAAGAACGATTGCAGGCTCGAATCCGGCGAATTGGCGCCGGCGATGTCGTGCTGGTTCGTCCCGGCGTGACCTCAGAGTCGTTGACCAGCCATATCGCTGGCGTCATATTGCAACCGAATGTGCCGCTTTTTTGGCTGACGATGTTCGGCATCGGTATCATCGCTTTGTGCATGTTTGTGATTGCCGTAGCAATTCTGCTGGATGTCGGGATCGGCGAATTGGGTACGAACATTCCGGTCGGGTGGGCGTTTCCGATCGCAAACTACGTGTGGTGGATTGAAATTGCGGTTGGAGGATCGCTGCTGTCATCCATCCTGCACCTTACGAACCAGAAATGGAGAAATTCCATCAATCGCATCGCTGAAGCTGTCACTCTTGCCGGAATAATGTGCGCGAGCCTATATCCGGTTCTCCATCTCGGCCGCGCGTGGATATTTTATTGGACGCTACCGTATCCAAATACTTTGACGATTCAGCCAAACTTCAGAAGTCCGTTGATTTGGGATGTTTTCGGAATCTTTACGTACGCCGCCGCTTCGGTGCTGTTTTGGTATCTCGATATGATTCCCGACCTGGCTGCTGTTCGCGATCGGGCCGAAAATCGGATCGCCTACCTGATCTTCGGAGTGTTGGCTCTCGGCTGGCAGGGATCATCGAAACAGTGGCGAATGCAGGAAAAGGGCAGCCTGCTTCTTGCCGGCATACTCACGCCGCTGGTATTCACGGTCCACACTGTAGTTAGTTTCGATTTTGCAATCGCGCTGGTGCCGGGATGGCACTCCACAATCTTTCCGCCTTACTTCGTTGACGGAGCGATCCTGGCTGGCATCAGCATGGTGTCAATGATCACAATCGCTCTTCGTTCGGCATTCAGCTTCGAAAACATTATTACCGATCAGCACTTAAACAATCTCGGTAAAATCATTTTAACGACTTCAGTTTTTCTTTTTTACATTTATTGCTTCGATAGCTTTACCAATTGGTACGGCGGAAATCCATACGAACAGTACACTGATCGGTTTCGCGTCTTCGGCAACTACGCGTGGGTGTTTTGGACGTTCGTTGCGTTCGGAATCGCGGCGCCGCAGTTGCTATGGTGGAAACGCAATCGCACAGACCCCCGCGCACTGTTCGTGATCTCGCTTCTTGTGGTCATCGGTATGTGGGAGGAACGCTACATGCTGATGGTGGTTAGCCTCAGCCATGACTTTATGCCGTCGGCCTGGGCGAACTTTGCGGCCACTGCCGAAGATAACGCGCTTCTTTACGGGTCGTGCGGATTGTTTCTCGCCATGGTGTTCCTACTGGTAAGACTTTTTCCGATGGTGCCGCTTCATTCGGTTCGCCAGTTGTTGCCGCATGCGCAAAATGGAGGTGCAATCGAATGACTCGGCCGCGCCCATATGGAATGGCCGCGGAGTTCGACGATGCCGGTGCTCTCGTTCGCGCGGTTCGAAAAGCGCGCGCGGCCGGCTATCGCAGGTTCGAAACGTACTCTCCACATCCGATTGAAGAAATCGATCAAGTCATGCAGCACTGGGACATGATCGCGCCGATCGGCTTCGTTTCAGCGCTGACCGGCGGCGTAATTGGATTTTATATGCAGTATTTTATCGCTGCCGATGTCTATCCGACCAATATTGGCGGCCGCCCGCTAAACAGTTGGCAGGCGTTTGTCGTGATCACTTTTGCGCTGACGGTGCTTTTCGGCCTGATTGCCGTATTTGGCGCCACCGTGTTTTTTCAGGGAATGCCATCTCTGTATCATCCATTGTTTAAAATTCCATCTTTTCGCCGGGCGTCGTCCAACGGCTACTTTCTTTGTATCGAGTCATGGGACGAGCAGTTTCAACCGATCGACACGTCGCGTTTTCTGCAATCACTGTACCCAATCAACGTGTGGGAGGTAGACTATGAATAAAGCGAGCTACCTTCTCACGTCTGTTCTTGCCTGTGTGGGATGCCGGCAGGACATGCAGATTCAGCCGAAGTATCCGCCGCTGGTTCCAAGCTCATTTTTCGCCGACGGAAGGTCCGCGCGACCAATTCCGGAAGATACCATTGCTGTAGATAACGCAATGTTACTTTCGGAAAAAACCACAACTGACAACGCTTTTCTGACAACAATTCCGCTGCCAATCACACGCGAGCTGTTGGAGCGTGGCAGGGACCGGTTCGACATATACTGTGCCCCCTGTCATGGTCGAAGTGGAAGCGGCGAAGGGCGAATCGCCAGCCGCGGATTTTTGAAACCGGCGGATTTAAATAGTAATCGCGTGCGCAACGCGCCCGCAGGATACTTGTATGAAGTCATCGTCAATGGATACGGAGCTATGGATGAGTACGCGTACCAGATAAAGAACGCTCGTGACCGCTGGGCGATCGTAGCGTACATTCGCGCCTTGGAACTAAGTCGACGCGCGACGCTCGACGACGTCCCCCCACAGGAGCGGTCACAATTAGAGGCGCAGCCATGACACCGGCACTACCCCCCGGCCTCCCTCTACGGCTTGAATGTCGGAGCATTCAAAGACGCAGCATGTTAATTGGTGCCCCATTTCTCGCGGCGTCCGCCGGCGCGGCCTTTTTCGCGCCAACCGACTTCTTTCATGCTTACCTGATCGGCTATCTGCTTTGGCTGGGAGTAACTCTTGGCGCAATGGCGCTCCTGATGCTCCAGTATCTTACAGGCGGCGCGTGGGGACTAATCACTCGCCGCGTTTTTGAGGCCGCCAGCCGAACCCTGCCGTTGTTTGTGATTTTATTTATTCCCTTTGTGTTTGGTTTAGCCGATCTCTATGACTGGGCTATTTCCGATATTACTCGCCGCGATCCAATTGTGCAACATCGAAGCGCTTATATGAACCCCGCGTTTTTTATCGGCCGCAGCGGCATTTATTTCGCGTTATGGATAGCGCTCGCATTCTTTCTTAATCGATGGTCGATACGGCAGGATAAAGGCAACGAACTGGCTTTACAGAGCCGTTTGGCCAAATTCAGCGCGGCCGGGGTGATTATTTATCTCTTTACGATAAGCTTCGCTTCGGTCGATTGGGCTGAGTCGCTGGAAACGAACTGGGCGTCAAGTATTTGGGGATTTTTGTTCATTTCCGCCGAAGGAGTGGTGGCCCTCAGTTTTACAATTATTGTGCTTGCATATTTGAAAACACGTGAACCCATGTCCCGGATTCTTAAGCCGGATCACTTTCACGATCTCGGCAAGATGTTGTTTGCCAACATTATGCTGTGGGCATATTTGTGTTTTGTGCAGTATTTAATCGTGTGGTCGGAAAATCTTACGAATGAAATTTCATATTATCGGACGCGAACCGGAACCTCGTGGGGATGGCTCGGGTTATGCCTTATCGTTGTCGAGTTCGCGATTCCGGCAGTGCTGCTTCTAAGCCGTTTTTTGAAACGAAATGCGTATCTATTAGGCGCCGTCGCGGCCGTCGTGTTTATTATGCAATATATGTATTTGGTATGGATTGTCCTTCCAAGTTATTACAAAAACGGTTTTGGATTTAACTGGATGGATATCGTGACTCCGATGGGAGTAGGCGGCGTCTGGTTATGGGTATTCCTGCGAGAGCTGTCTTGGCTACCGCTGCTACCAATGAATGCGCCCGGCCTAAAAGAAGCGTTTGCCCATGAAACAAGGTAAATCCATTCCGGGCGAAAAGCTCACCGTATACCTCGGCGAAATGGCCGGACTGATGCGGGCGGCGGGAGAAATGGCTGCGGAAGTTAGAGCGCCACACGATCCAATCGATCCCAGCACCTTCGCTGAATCTCGTGACGTAAATGCAAAGTGGGTCGTGATCGTTGGGAGTGGCCTTTTGCTGTTGCTGTGGGCCATTGTAGTGTCGATTTCGCTTTTCTTTGTATATTTGAAATATGACCGCACCGGCGGCCGAAGCCCGTCAGCAGTTCTGAGCTACATTCCACCCCAACCGCCTTTGCCGCGAAACGAAAGTAATTCAATTGAGGAAATGAATGCATTTCGCGCCCGCGAAGAGTATATACTTACTCATTATTCGTGGATCGATAAAAAAGCCGGAGTTGTGTCCATACCGATAGATCGGGCAATCGCTTTGCTGGCGCAGCGTGGCATTCCGCGCGGGAGCACACATAGCGGCGAATATGTTCACCCCCACGCCGGCTCGATGCGAACCGGCGCCCGAGGTTCACCATGAAAGTCGTTTGGATATTTAGTATCGTTGTCGCCGCTGGTCAAAGTAGCCCGCCCGTGCCGAGCTACTTAGATCTCGTCGGAATCTCGCAAAAGTTCAACGCGCCGCTTCCGCTTGAAACCGAGTTTCGGGACGAATTCGGTCAGCCACTACGGCTCGGCGATCTTTTCGGGCGCCGGCCGGTGATTCTTACCCTGGTATACTACACCTGCCCGGGTTTGTGCGATCAGATTTTACACGGTGTCGCCAGCGGGCTGTCTCCGCTCGCCCTCACAGCAGGCCGTGACTTCGACGTCATCGCGATCAGTATTAATCCACAAGAAAGTCCGGCGGACGGCGCGAAGAAGCATCGGGAGATCGTCCAGTTCTATTCGCGTCGGGCATTTTCTCCAGGATGGCACTTCCTGACAGGCAGCGAAGCATCTGTTCGCGAGGTCGCCGACGCCGTGGGATTTCGATATCGATACGATTCTGCGTCTAAGATGTATTTCCACCCTGCCGCAATTATGGTCGCTACGCCGGAGGGCCGGCTGGCGCGTTACTTATACGGAGTCGAGTTTAAGCCTAACGATCTAAAACTTGCGCTGGTTGACGCGTCTCATAATCGAATCGGCTCGCCCGTGGAGCAGATTCTGCTGTATTGCTATCATTACGACCCGCTTAAGGGAAAGTATACAACGACGGTATTGAATGTGCTCCGCGCGGCGGCCGTCCTGTTCCTTATCGTTGTGGCAACCAGTCTTGCGCTGCTTTGGCGCTTCGATCTAAAATTCCAGCGGCGCTTTCGGGAAATGCAGCGCTTGTGAACTCACTCGATGTACTTCCGGCGACCGCGTCCACTTATGCTAACGAGTTGAACTCGTTTTTCTGGGTTATGGTCGCGCTGTGTGGTGTCGTTGCAATCGCAATAGCCGTTTTCATTGTTCACTGCGCCGTAAAGTACCGCAGGCGCGATCCTGACGAGTTACCCGATCAAATCCAGGGCAGCAACACGCTCGAATGGAGCTGGACGAGTGTTACGGCGATCATTTTCCTCGGTATGTTCGGCTGGGGCGCGAAGACTTATTTCGATGCTGAACAGCCTCCGCCTGACACATTGAATGTGTGGGTTGTCGGCAAGCAATGGATGTGGAAAGTGGAGCATTCTAACGGAATTCGCGAAATCGACACACTGCACGTGCCCGTGGATCGCTCCGTTCGCCTGACAATGATTTCCGAGGATGTAATCCATGACTTTTTTGTTCCGGCGTTTCGTGTTAAGCAGGATGTTCTTCCGCAGCGTTACGTGACCCTGTGGTTTAAGGCCACGAAGCCAGGCAAGTATCACTTACTGTGCGCCGAATACTGCGGCGCGAAACATTCGGGCATGATCGGATG
>Ga0209062_1001120_pt1 | contig 54168 bp, 41 predicted proteins | sample Coa_R2_2_FD_187158 | JGI IMG/M metagenome (GOLD analysis project Ga0209062, IMG submission 187158) | Surface soil microbial communities from Centralia Pennsylvania, which are recovering from an underground coalmine fire - Coalmine... | ecosystem: Environmental > Terrestrial > Soil > Unclassified... | reverse complement strand
ACGATGCCACCTTCCGCGCCCGACCAGCGCGCGCCAACCCGCGCCCGGCCTAGCACTTAACCACCCGGTCAAGGAGCATCGTTTGACCGTTCCTCGGCTAAACTGACGCACTCACGAGCGCGCCATTGTCGCGATCGCGGGCGCGCCGCCGCGCGCCGCGAGAATCTGGCGACCCCCGGGCGCCGAACCGCACTTGACCAGCCCGCGTGTGGCTGCGTAAGATGGATGCCACTGGCCGAGACGCATTTCATTCCGTGAGCTGCCGTCGCAGGAGAGCGCGCATGGCGTCGTCTGCAGCGTCTACCGAGGTCCGCGTCGATCCCGTCACGTTCGAGGTGATCCGGCACCGGCTGCACGCCATTACCGACGAGCAGGCGGCGACGCTCAAAGCCATCTCCGGCTCGAAGAACGTGACCGAGATGTCCGACTACAACGTCGGGCTGTACCTGCCCGACGGCTCGGTCGCCACCATGGGCCGCACCATCCTCTTCCACGCCTCGTCGATGGCGGCGATCGTGCGCCACGTCATGGAGGACTGCGCCGAGAACCCGGGCATCGCCCCGGGCGACATGTTCGTCGTGAACAACCCCTGGAAGGGCGCCGTCCACGCGCAGGACATGGCGCTGATGGCGCCGATCTTCCACGACGGCGAGCTGCTCATCTGGTCGGGCGCCATGATGCACATGCTCGACATCGGCGGCCTGCGCCCCGGCAGCTTCTGCTACGACGCCACGGAGTGCTACCAGGAGGGGCTGCAGCTCACGCCGACGAAGCTGGTCGAGGGCGGGCGGCTACGCCAGGACATCCTGACGATGATCCTGTCGCACAGCCGCATGGCGCCGACCATGCACCTCGACCTGAAGGGGCTCATGGCGGCCAACCTGGCGGCGGCCCGCGGCTTCGCCACGCTGGTTGGGCGCTACGGGGCGGACACGGTGCGCGCGGTCATGGCCGGGCTCATCCGGCTGTCGGAGGAGCGGATGCGGGCGCGGCTCCGCGAGCTGCCCGACGCGACCGTCGAGTCGACGGGCTACATCGAGGGCCACGACACGAAGGGCACGGTCTACGAGGTGGCCCTCAGCGTCACCAAGCAGGACGACCGCCTGATCTTCGACTTCTCGCGCTCCTCGCCCCAGACGCCGGGCGCCGTCAACTGCACCCGCTCGGGGCTGATGGCGGGCATCTCGGCGGCGCTGCTGCCCACGCTAGCCTACGACATCCCCTGGAACGAGGGCCTGTTCCGCCCCCTGGAGATCGTCTGTCCCGAGGGGCTGATCTGCAACGCGCGCCGGCCGGCGGCGGTGAGCGGCGGCACGCTGGAGGCCGTGTGGGAAGTCGAGATGACGGCGACCGATGCGCTCTCCAAGCTGGCCGCCTGCTCGGACGCCTACCTGGCCGAGGCGCAGGCCGCGCCCGCCGGCGGGCCGGACAACTTCTACCTGAGCGGCATCAGCAACCACGGCGAGCGCTTCGCGCAGTCCACGCTCGACGTGCTGGCGACGGGCGGTGGCGCATACAGCCACCGCGACGGGGTGTGGACGCAGGGCCAGCACGACATCGAGCGGCTGAACATCTCGAACGCCGAGGCGCTGGAGTTCGACCTGCCGCTCCTGTACCTCTGGCGCGGCCTCGCCCGCGACTCGGGCGGGGCGGGGCGGCAGCGCGGCGGGCTGAGCCTCGGCGCCCTCTACGCCATGCACAAGACCGAGGGGCTGGAGTGCCGCCTGGGCTGCCACGGCTGGGACATTCCCAACTCGCCGGGCCAGTTCGGCGGCCTGCCGAGCAACGAGAACCAGCGCACCTGGTGGCGCGACTCGAACGCGCCCGCGCTGCTGGCCGCGGGACGCATCCCCACGCTGGCCGAGCTGGAGGGCACGCTCACGCCCACCAGCGGCCGCCAGGGCACGATCCAGTTCGGGCCGCACGACGTCATGCTCAAGACGCCGCAGGCGGGCGGCGGCTGGGGCGATCCGCTCGACCGGCCCGCCGCGGCCGTGCAGGACGACCTGGAGTTCGGGGCCATCTCGCCCGAGGCGGCCCGCACACTGTACGGCGCGGTGCTGGACGCCGACGGCCGCGTGGATGCGGCCGCCACCGCCGCGCACCGCGAGGCGCTGCGCGCGGCGCGGCGCGGGTGGCCCGCCCGGCGGCAGCTCGCGAGTCCGCCCGCGGCGGAGACGCTGGTGCGCGTCGGCCCGCTCGGCGACCAGCTCGAGATCGTGCGGGACGCGGACGGCGCGCACTGGACGCGCTGCCGCTGCGGCCACGTGCTCGCCCCGGCGCGCGAGAACTGGCGGGAGTACGCTGGCCGCAAGCAGGCCGAGGCGGCCGAGCTGGGGCCGGCGATGCGGCTCGCCCCGTACATGGAAGCGCGGCTGTACGCCTGCCCGGGCTGCGGGCGCCTGCACGCCGTGGACATCTGCCGCCAGGGCGCCCCGGACCGGCACGACATCCGCCTGGCGCTGGCGTAGCAGCATGGTACGGTCCGGCCTGGAGCTTACAGCGGTGTGCAGTTTGGCTGAGCGATCGGCCGCCGCCGGAGTTGCGGCCTCGACGGCCGCGGGCGGGCATGAAACCCGCCCCTACGAGGCTCGGCGCGGGTGGGTGCGCGCGCCGGGCCGGCGCCAGGCCAGAGCGAGTGCAGGAGACGCCGGCGCAGGCCGAAGCGCGACTGATGCGAGGCAATAGAGCAATTGGCCGAGGGGAGCGGAATGGACGGTCAGCGGTTCGCGGTGGGCACCGACATCGGCGGCACGTTCACCGACATGGTGGTGATCGACGGCGCGACGGGCGTGCGCGTGTTCAAGACGCCGACGACGCCGCGCGACCGCAGCCTGGGCGTGGTCGAGGGCTTCCGGCTGGCGGCCGCCGAGTACGGGCTGTCGCTCGAGGAGTTCTGCCGGCGCACGGCCTACTTCGCGCACGGTACCACCGCCGCCACGAACGCGCTCATCGAGCGCAAGGGCGAGCCGACGGGGTTGCTCACGACCCGCGGCTTCCGCGACACGCTGCTCATCCAGCGGGCGATGGGCTCGTGGACGGGCATCGGCGACGCCTCGGGCCACTATAGCCAGCGCCGCAACCCGGTGCCGATCGTCGACAAGCAGAACATCATCGAGATCGACGAGCGCCTCGACTTCGCCGGCGACGAGATCGTCCGCCTGAACACCGAGCAGGTGCGGGAGGCCGTGCGGACGCTGCGCGCGCGCGGCGTGCAGGGCATCGCCATCTGCTTCCTCTGGTCGTTCGTGCAGCCGGACCACGAGCAGCAGGCGGCGGCCATCGTGCGCGAGGAGTGGCCGGAGGTCTTCCTAACGCTCTCGAGCGACATCGCGCCGGTGATCGGCGAGTACGAGCGCACGGCGACGGCCGTCATCAACTCGTACCTGGGGCCGGTCATCAACCGCTACGTGGGGCTGCTCGAGGACCGGCTGCACGAGTCCGGCTTCCGCGGCGACTTCAGCGTGATGGACTCCGGCGGCGGCGTGATGCGGGCGCACGAGGCGGCGCAGCGCGCGGTGAACATGCTCACTTCCGGCCCCGCCGGCGGGGTGCTGGCGTCGGCGGCGCTGGCGAAGCGGCTCGGCTACCCGAACGTGCTGACCTCTGACATGGGTGGCACGAGCTTCGACGTGGGCCTGATCGTGGACGGCGAGCCGCTGGTGGAGACGTTCAGCCAGGCGGGCAACTACCACCTGGCCTGCCCGCGCATCCGCGTGACCGCGATCGGCTCGGGCGGCGGCAGCATCGCCCGCGTCGAGGACGGCATCCTGGTCGTCGGACCGCAGAGCGCCGGCGCCGAGCCGGGCCCCGCCTGCTACGACCGCGGCGGCACGCAGCCGACGGTCACGGATGCCGACGTGGTGCTGGGCGTGATCGACCCGGACTACTTCCTGGGCGGGCGCATCCCCCTGCGCCGCGACCTGGCGGAGGAGGCGATTGGGCGCGTGATCGCCGAGCCGCTGGGCATGACGGTGGCCGAGGCGGCGGCGGGCATCCGCAGCGTGGCCGACAACCAGATGGCCGACCTGCTGCGTAAGGTGACGGTCGAGCAGGGCCACGACCCGCGCGACTTCGTGCTGTTCGCCTACGGCGGCGCCGGCCCCACGCACGCCTATGCCTTCGCGCGCGAGGCGGGCATCGGCACGATCGTCGTGCCCTCGACCGCGACCGCGCACTCGGCCTACGGCGCCGTGTCGTCCGACCAGTTCCGCGCCTTCCAGCTCAGCGATCCTCAGCGCACGCCGCCGCACTCGCAGCGGGTGTCGGAGCACCTGGACGTGGCGCGCATCAACGCGAAGTTCGCCGAGCTGGAGGCGCGCTGCCGTGCTGCCATGGACGACCATCCCGGGCTGCGCCTGAGCCGCGTGCTGTACTTCCGCTTCCGCCGCCAGACGCACGAGCTGCCGATCCCGGTGCCGGCCGGCGAGCTGACGGGCGAGGACGTCGACCGGCTGGCGGCGGAGTTCCACGACCGCTACGAGCGCATCTACGGCAAGGGCACCAGCCTGCCGGAGGCGGGCATCGAGATCAATACCTACCGGGTCGAGGGGCGCATCCCGACGCCCGCGCCGGTCACGGAGGCGCGGGCGCCCGGCGGCGCGGCGAGCCTGGACGCGGCGCTGCTGGGGCGGCGCAACGTGGCCTTCGGCGCGGACCTGGTCGAGACGGCCGTCTACCGCGGCGAGGACGTGCCCGCCGGCGCGCAGCTCGACGGCCCGGCGATCCTGGAATTCCCGGGCACGACGGTGGTCGTCGGGCCGGGCCAGCACGCCGCGCTCGACGGCGAGGGCAACGTCGTGATCCGCGACGAGCAGGTCGCGGCCACGGCCAGCGACCGCGTGAGCGTGGCGGCGCTGCAAGGGGTGTAGCATCGACAGGCGCCGCGGCGCCTGGCCACGCCGAGGAGGCACTCATGGCACGATCCCTCGCGCGTCTGCTCCTGCTGGCGCCGCTGCTGCTGGCGGCGAGCTGCGGCACGGGCGCGTCGACCAGCACGTCCCCCGCGGCGCCGGCGGCCAGCGCGCCGACCGCGCCCGCGGCGGCGCCCACGAGCGCCGTCCCAGCGACCACCGCGGCGCCGGCCGCTCAGCCGGCGGGCGCCCCCGAGCCCACGACCGTTCATGTGGGCGTGCTGGCGATCCTCGCCGAGGCGGGCCTGTATGTCGCGCTGGAGCGCGGCTACTTCGCCGACGAGGGCATTAGTCCCGACTTCATCACCTTCGACACCGGCGCGAAGGCGATTCCGGCGCTCGCCACGGGCCAGGTGGATGCCTCAGGCGGCGCGTTCAGCCCCGGGTTCGTGAACGCCGTGCAGCGCGGCGTGGACGTGAAGATGGTCGGCAGCCTGAGCAGCTACGAGGAGGGCTTCAACTCGGGCTACCTGATGGTACGCAAGGAGCTGGCCGACAGCGGCGCGATCCGCGATTGGCCGGACTTCCGCGGCCGCGCGATCGCCATCCCGCCCGGGCGGCCGACAGTCGGCGACTACACCGTGGCGCGCGGGCTCGCCCACGGCGGGCTGACGCTGGCCGACGTGAACATCGTCGAGCTGCCGTTCCCGGATATGATCCCGGCCTTCGCGAACGGCAGCATCGACGCTGCGCATACCAGCGAGCCCTTCTCGACGCTGGCCGCCGACCGCGGCGTGGCGACGAAGTGGAAGGCCACCGTCGATTACGCGCCGGGCCTGACGCCGGCGGTCCTCACCTACGGGCCGGGCCTGCTGCACAACGCGCCCGACGTGGGCCAGCGCTTCATGATCGCCTACCTGCGCGGCGCGCGCGACTACAACGCGGCGTTCAAGCAGGGCACGGACCGTGCGGCCATCGTGCAGATGCTCACGAAGCACACGTCGGTGAAGGACCCCGCCATCTACGAGCGCATGGGCCTGTCGTACATCGATCCCGACGGCACGCTGAACGTGGCGAACCTGATCGACCAGCAGACGTTCTACACCGAGTTCGGCGCCATCCCGAACCCGATCGACGTGACGACGGTCGTGGACAACCGCTTCCGCGAGGCGGCGCTGCAGCGCCTCGGCCCCTACCAGGGGCGGTAGCCGTGGCGACACGATCGGAGCAAGCGACCTGGGTGGTTCCTACCGTCGCCGCCGTGAACGGCAGGCCACTAGACGGGACCTGGGCCCGCCGTTCACGGCGGCGGCCGAAGTGGCAATCTGTTGAGACCGTAAGCTTAGCGCAGCCGCGAGGGGAGCAGGGGTGACGACGTGAGCGACCCGGGCACCGACCGGGCGGAGATCCGAATGGTGGCGAAGGCCGCGGGGCGGCGCGGGGGCGCCGGCAAGGAGACGGCGGCGATCGGGCCGCGCGCCGTCGACCGCGCCGCCGCGATCCTGCTCAGCTTCTCATTCGGCCAGCCGTCGCTGTCCCTGGCGCAGCTCGCCCAGGCGGCCCGCCTGCCCAAGCCGTCGGCCTACCGCATCGTCTCGTCGCTCGTGACGAATGGGCTCGTGCGACAGGCGGAGGATGGGCGCTACGAGCCCGGCTTCCGCCTGTTCGAGCTGGGCGCCATCGTGCAGAGTCGCCTCGTGCTGGCCCAGGTCGTCGCGGAAACGGTGCAGACGCTGGCCGAGGAGACGGGCGAGACGGTGCTGGTGACGCAGGTGGACTGGACCTCGCACGAGGTGGTGGTCGTGGCGAAGGTCGATTCGCGCCACCCGGTAGGGGTGCTGTCGCCGCTCGGCCGCCGCTCGCACATCGCGATGGGCTGTCTGGGCAAGGCGGCGCTGGCGGGGCTACCGCCCGAGCAGGCGGGGAGCTTGCTAACCGATCTCCCGCTCACGCGCTACACCGAGCGCACGATCACGGCGCGGCGCGCGCTGCGGCGCGAGATCGAGGCGACGCGCCAGCGTGGCTACGCGCTCGACCAGGAGGAGTACCTGGTGGGCGTGTCGGGCGCCGCCTCCTGGCTACACCTCGGCGACCCGCGCCCGGTCGGGGCGCTGGGCGTCGTCGGGCCCAGCCAGCGCCTGTCGGCAGAGCGCCTCGCCCAGATCGGCGAGCGCGTCGCCGCCCTCGCCCGGGCGCTCTCCTTCGAGCGCCCCGCCACCGCGGGCGCATAGCGAGCGGCCCGCGCCGGCGGCCCCCTTATATCAAGCGACGCCGATCAGTTCGCGTACACCGCCAGCAGCCAAGCAGGCCGGGCCGGTAGGAAAAGGAAGGATTGGCCGTCAGTTGGTATTACCCCAGCCTTCTCCCAGGGAGCGAATGCGGGCGGGGCTAGCGGCTGGCCCGGTCCAGATAGCTCAGGTCGATCCAGCGGTCGTTGGGCGGGATCTCGGGGAGGGCGCCCTGCTGGTAGGCGAGCTTCAGGATGCTCTCCGTGCCCGTGAGGTTGGGGCGCAAGGTGCGCGACAGCATCTTGTCCGTGATTGCCTGATCGTACAGCCGCTCGACCTGCTCGCTGCCCAGCTCCGGCCCCTGCGCCAGGAACAGCCGGTTCGCCTCGTCGCGGTTCGCGGGGTCGAACAGCCAGCTCGTGGCGCGCAACAGCCCGCGCAGGTAGCCGACGAGCGCGGCGTCGTTCGCCTTCGCCCAGTTATCGTCCACCGCGTAGCCGCTGTACTGGATGTCCTTGACGTAGTCCTGCACGAAGCCGAACGACTTAAAGCCGTCGCGCAGCGCGAGGTTGGCGTCGTAGTCGCTGAGCAGCGCGCCCGCGACCTGGCCGGTCTGCAGCGCGGGCAGCCGCGCGGCGCCCGGCATCGTGCGCATCGTGTAGTCGCCGTCGTGCAGGCCGTTCGCGGCGAGCACCATGCGCATCACCACGTCGAAGTAGTCGCCAGTGGTGTTGCCCGAGCTGATGACCTTGCCCTTCAGGTCGGCCCAGGAGTTGATCTCGGGCTGGACGACCACGCGGATGCTGGGCAAGTCCTGGGTGGAGGCGACGAGCTTCAGCAGCGCCCCGCCCACCACGGCCGCCGCCATCGACAGGACCGTGAAGCCGACGAGCTGCACGTCGCCGCCGACGAGCGCTTGCGTCGCCGTGTAGGCCGCCGGCACCGTGATCAGCTCGACGTCGACGCCCTCTTGCGCGAAGTAGCCCTGGGCGTTCGCCACGTAGACCGGCCAGAATTGCACCTCGGCGCCCTGGCCCGTCTTGCCAATAGCGAGCTTGGCCGGCGCCGCCCGGGTCGGCTGCGACGCGGGCGGCCCGGCGGCCTGGGCCGGTTGGGCGGGCTGGGCCGACCGCGACGCGGGCTGGGCCGGCTGGCAGGCGGCCAGCAGTGCGCCCACGCCGAGGAGCAGGCACAGCAAGCGTGCGGCGAGTGTCATGTGTCCTCCTTGGCAGCAGGCTCGTGTCTAGGCTACGCGCGCTGCTGCTCAGTGGGAGGCGGACCGGCCGAACTGCGCCGGCAGGTCTTCGTCCGACTCCAGCTCGATGTAGTTGCCCTCACTGTCCCAGAGGTAGAGCGCCTTGCCGTGCGGCCAGCGGAGCGTCGGGCCATTGTGGAAGCGGATCGTGGTGTCGCCGCGCTCCTTCAGCTCGGCCAGCCGCGCCATGTCCGCCGGCGAGATGTGGAAGGACTGGTGGAAGACGCCGTTCTCCGCGAGCGTGTCGCGCTCGACGGGCTCCGGGCGTAAGAACAGGTCCACCTCGTCCTCCCCGGCGCGGAGCTGCGCGATCGTCGTCCCGGGCGTCCGGCCGGGGCGCGGCTGCTCGTACGTCGCGAGGTACTCGCGGTACTCCCGCTCGGCGGCGGCGTTGTCCCACTGCAGCCCGGCGGGCAGGTTCGTGCCGAGGAAGTGCGGCGCGGTGTCGCCCTGGACGATGCGCACGAACCGCATCCCGAGCACCTCGGTGTAGAAGCGGATCGCGCGCTGGAGGTCGTTGCAGGGAATGCTGATGTGGTGGATGCCGGTGACGTTGACGATGCTCTTCGCGGCGGCCGTATCAGCCATGTGATGCCTCCTTGTCAGTCGGGGGGGACGCGCTCGCGGGCGGCGCGGACAGGCTTGCCGGCGCGCACGTCCGCCACGTAGGCGGCCGCGGCCTCGTAGACGGCGCGTGAGACGGGCCCGTACGGCGTGCGCGGGCGGTCGATTTGCTCGGCGGTCCAGCCCAGGCTGCTGGGCGCCACGCCGATCTGCCCGTCGCAGTCGTCGCCGGCCCCGTGGCCGCTGATCACCGGAACGCGCAGCTCCTGGCTCAGCCGCGCCGCCAAATCGGGCGACACGCCCGTGAGGATGATCGAGAAGGCGCCCGCGTCCTGCAGGGCGAGCGCGTCGCGCCGGACCTGCTCCTCGGGGAGCACCGCGCCGCCCAGGTAGCCGCCGACCGCCGCGCTGGTCATCGGCGTCAGCCCCGTGTGGGCCATGACCGAGATGCCCACTTGCACGAGCGCCCGGACCGTCGGCGCGAACTCGGCGCCTCCCTCCAGCTTCACGGCCTGGCAGCGCGTCTCCTTGACGAGGCGGCCCGCGTTGCGAATGGCCTCCTCGACGCTCACCTGATACGACATAAAGGGCAGGTCGCCGACGACCAGCGCGTGCTCGGCGCCGCGGCAGACGCTGCGCGTCATCAGGACCATCTCGTCCATCGTCACGTCGTTGTTGTCGGGGTGGCCGAGCAGGAAGCGGCCGCCGCTGTCGCCCACCAGGATCATGTCCGGGGCGGCCCGATCGATGGCCCGCGCCATCTCGTAGTAGTAGGCGGTGAGCACCACGATCTTGCGGCGCTCGGCCTTCATGCGCTGGACGTCCGCGACGGTGACTCGCGCCATGTCGCTCCCGCCAGTTCAAGGATGCAGTCGGGGTCTCCGAGGGGCGCGTCGCTGAGTATGGCAGGTCGCCGGGGGGCGCGCAAGGTCAGAAAGCGCCTGCTAGGAGTTCAGCACATGCTCATTCAACTCAACTGCATCGTGCCGGCGGCGAGACGTGACGTTCTAGCCGTAACCGTTGTGCGTCGAGCCCCATAGCATCGTGCTCGGCGCGCGAGGGTCTCCATCTTGCACGCTATCGGACACTGTCGAACAAGATATCGCTACTGACCAAGGGGAGGCTCACGCCGTGACCCGCGTCGAGCTGTGGCAGGAGCTCAACCCACCTCTGAACCTGAGCAACAGTGACGCGCGTTTCGAGGGTGGGAAGCGCCACCCGATCGGCGATGGCCTGATCGAGGCCCAGATGCCGGGCCAGCGCCGCGCGATAAGCCACCGGATTTGCCTGTAGATCGGCGTGGGTGCGATGGATGATACTGGCGAAGCGACGGGCCTGGTCGCCGTGGCTACTGAGCCAGGTCGCGTCCGCGACGAAATAGCTGAGCGCCGTCGAGCCCTGGCCGAGATCACCATAGGGTGAATCGAGCGCTCGCACCCCATAATCCGTAACGGCGCTGAGATAGGGCTCCGACAGCAGGGCTGCGTCCAGTCGCCCGTCCATTAACGCGGATACCAAGAGCGGTGCTGATAGCTCAGCGAAGTGCACCTGCTGGGAGTCGACACCCTACCGAGTGAGCCATGACTGGAGCATGAGGTGATCGGCACTGCCCAATGCGGGCACCCCAACCCAGTGATCGACCAGATCACCTGCCCGTTGGATAGTGGATCGCTCGGGTACCACCAACCGGCGCGTCGGCGCAGCCGCTTGCTCCACCGTGCCCGCCGCCACGATCCGCAGGTCGTGCCCGAGCGCCCGCGCGCTAACGAATGCCACCGAGCTTATCAGGCCCGCGTCGAGCCCGCCGTCCGCCAGCGAGTCCATGATCTCGCCCCAGCCGAGGTACCGCACCTCCAGCGCCAGCCCCGCGTCCGCCAGCGCTCCCTGTTCCTGCGCCACGAACACGCTCGGATCCACCAGGTCAGGCTGCACGCCGAGGCGAACCACCGCTTGCTGGGCAGCGATCTGCCCGGGTGCCGACCATTCAGGCCTTTCCCTGGCAACACCGGCCACTCCCGGGGTGGAATGAACGTACGCATTGGCTGGCATACTCCACACGCCCAATACAAGGACAGCCCAAACCCATACGCGGTGTAAATATCTATTCTTCATCTGAAACCCTCTACGCGCTGGATTTCGGCATCGCTTACTTACAGCCAATATGCATGCTACTGCCACCGTGTTTGCCTTCATAGGTGGTGGGTTCCCTTGCCAAGCGCAGTTCTGCTCGAAACCGGCAATCGATTCGCGGCTTGCCTCTGGGAACGTCACCTTGCTCGCCTTCCGTCTACGAGGAACTACTAATCCGAGCGTCAGCTCGTAAATACGTTCGAGGCGCTCAAGCGGACCGCTCAGCCAGGCGCGCGCCGCCGCGATGGTCCCGGCGGGCAGGGTTACGAGCCAAGGCTCAGATCAGTAATAGGCCTCGCCCTAGTTCATCCATCCATTGTACGCCGGTTACGTCTGTAAGATAACCGCACGGCAGGGTTCGCTGCGTCATGCCTCGCCTACTGCATTTCGAATTCTCATCGAGGTTTTCTGGTATTATACCTTCACCGAATGTCAATATCCGTCCCGTGGACACCGCGCCAGTGCGTTAGACACATTTGTCAATAACTATGTAACCTCGACGGATTCAAGCATTCCAAATTTGTCGAATGTTATAACGACAATTCCGTATGGGCAGTCCGTCGATATGATCTGATCTTTTAAGTCCTCAGCAATCGCATCTGTTACGTACCCTGGTCTATCAAATCGGATTCGCACGATCTGCATGGCATCCTTCTGCCCTCTCTGAACAAGCCATTGGATTATCTCTCCAAGAGTTACCTCTGCCATCGTATCCTCCCTAACGTGGCGGCGGCAATGCGGAGAATGGAAGTAGTATGTAGTCGCCAGCTGCGATCCGGTTCCTGACCCTGCTCCAATCAATTGGACCCAAGGAAATTACCTCCATCCTGGTGTCGGAAACGGTAATACGTAATGGATGTGTCATTCCCGGCGCGTCCTGGACTACACTTATGGCGAGGTTCGCTCTGTTCATAAATCGTACAGCGTTTGGGTTGTTCAGAAGGCCATTGATGTCATCAGCTGTGAGCCGCCCTTGAAGACCCTGCATACGAGGATCATTGAGCCTCCACTCTAGGTTTGGATGCAGCGCAAATGGGACGTTGCGAAATACTGGCTCTGCGCCGAACAGCGGCCCTTCGTCAGGCAGTGTAACGCCTAGCGCGGCACCGTAAGCGCCCGATATCTGCTGAATTAGGCACCACGGATAGTAGGGACCACATCCCCAATTCAGTGACGGACTGCAAGGAATATCGCCTCCACAGGCGTCATGCCCACTCGGGTCATTGTACATCATCGGATTGTCGCGGGCATACACATAGCGGTTGAGGGAGACGGGGTCGGTGTCGCTGCCGAAGACGCTGTCGCGCTGGATGAAGCGCGCCTCGCCAGGGGCGTAGTAGCGCGCGTTCAGGTAGATGACCGCGCCCTCTGGGTCGAAGGGGGCGCCGGTGTAAGCGAGCGGCTGCTCCGAGTATCCTGCACCGTTCGCCGTGTGCCGCGGGTGGCCGTACGGCTCATAGCGCGTGCTGTACACCAGCTGTGCGCTGCCGTTCGTAATGGCCCGCACCGAGCCCTGCTGGTCGGTGTGGTAGATGAGCTGCGGCGTGCCCACGCGGGAAGGCCCGTAGTGCATAGGACGCCGGTCAGGCCCGGTACGTAGCGCCGGTTGTCTTCCGGCCCGGAGGATACCGGCCGGTTCTTCGGTGCGCGTGCCCCATGCAATTGTAAACGTACACTGCCGGAGCGCGCCCAAGCAGCCGGCTTGCTGCGAGCAAGCGAATCTGCTTTCGCGCGGTCCGAGCCAGTAAACTTTCAGGTCGGGTTCTGCTTCGGCCACCCAGTGCTGAATTATGACCGGGCAGCTCGCATACGATGTCCCGCTGCCTAGCTATTGTGAGTTGTAGCAACAAACTCCTCCGGTGACATCCCGCGAGATGGTCCATAATCGATGCTGGTCCCACCATTGGGCCAGAGCGTCACCAGAGCGTAGCACTGGTCCCCGTAGACATCGATAAGGCGCCAGATCCAGTAGGTGAATCCGTCGACCATAGCGGTTCGTACAAACTCTAGATCGTCGTCACTGATCTCATCATCTGGTATTTCGATGGCCAAGTATCTCAGCAGACTGCTTAAGCTGACAGGGCATGAACCTGCTTGATCGTCAGGGGGGGTCGATAATGGGTCCATATACAACTCCTACGACAGATTCTACGAGAAGGCATTCAGTCCGGAATTATACCATCGAGTTCGAAGGTGACGTTCGTGAACCTCTGGCGCTCGATGAACTCTCTTGCCATATCCGTACAAAATACCCAGTATGGGTAGGCGTCCAGGCGAAATATATGCGCTCCATCCCAAGTAGACCTGTCTACCACTAGGGTGCGTTGGCCATACTGAGGAATATCCCAAATCATCCGCCCACATGTCTTACACACGTGTAATAACTTCACGTTAGATCTATTCTGATCAATTTTGGAGCGACTCTCAGGTTGTAGATCCCACAGGGCCGGACCGTCATACGGTAGCCAGACACGCCGCTTCTTGCGCCTTGTTAGATCAGATGGACGCGGCAGTTTTGGTGGCTGCCAGATCTCGATACCCAGAAATCGAATGTTCTTGAACGCGCTTTCCAGCACATCACGCACTCGCTGGGTCACCACGACCTCAGCGCCCGCCCCAGCCCAGGTGAAGTCCGCGACTCGATCAGAGCCTGGCATCCACTGAAGGATGAGTGGCGGGACACGATATTGTCGTGAGTGCCCACATTCAGGGCAGAGGCCTGGCCCGGGATCAGGCGCCCAAGTTCCTCGTGCAATGGCCTCGGCGTACTCTCCGGTATCCGGCGGCATCTTGAAGTGAAATAGCTTCATGGACGGTAGACTCCGATGCCAAATTCTTCAACCAGCATATCCCGGATCTCGGTGATTGCTCGGGCGTCGAGCGCGGGTACCCCACCGCGCGCGGCTATCTCTTGCTCCCACCGAAGGCGGTATAGTCCTCCCCGCCCTGCGTATGGCATACCTGGCGCAGCGTAGTGAAGCTCTTCATGAATGGTCTGTGGAATGCGCCAGATATGCTCTCGCGTTCCAAACTGCCCGGCTAGCGCTGGCGGTAGCTGATTCAGTATAGCGCGTGGAACGGTATGGTGCCCATGCCAGACGGGACCGCTCAGCGCACCACCGACCATCAATCCCACCAGGCCGCCATTCTCGAACACTGGTCCCATATCCGCAGCGTAGACGTGTCCATACATGCCACTATTGCCGCACGCGGTAAACAGATTGCATGGGCCTGCTAGTTCGCCGTACGCGTGCGCAAAGTCAGGATGATACGGGTCGAGGCCCAGATATGGGCCGCACGCTGCCAGGGAGAACAACGATGGGCACGCCTGACGCCCGCTGGGGTCGGTGAACACCATGGGGTTGTCGCGGGCATACACATAGCGGTTGAGGGAGACCGGGTCGGTGTCGCTGCCGAAGACGCTGTCGCGCTGGATGAAGCGCGCCTCGCCAGGGGCGTAGTAGCGCGCGTTCAGGTAGATGACCGCGCCCTCTGGGTCGAAGGGGGCGCCCGTGTAGCCGAGCGGCTGCGCCGCGAACCCGGCAACGCTCGCCGTGTGCCGCAGGTTGCCGTACGGCTCATAGCGCGTGCTGTACACCAGCTGCGCGCTGTAGTTTGTGATGGCGCGAACTGATCCCTGGTTGTCCGTGTGGTAAATGAGCTGTGGGTTCCCACCACCAGTGATGTCGGTGGTATACAGAATGCCTGTCGGCCCGGACACGTAGCGGCGACTACCATCCTCTAAGAGAGTCGGGGTCTTGGCGCTACGATCATAGACGTATAGGTAGTGCGTTGACCCCACCGATTTGAAGACACGCACCCCGTCGCCATCGTACGTGAAATAGGCTGTGGTTACACCAGATGCTGCTGTAAGCGGTCGGTCAGCGATGGCATAACTAAAGGTGTACTGGGGATAAGCGATGGTATTCGACTCGCTCGTTTGATTACCATTGTTATCATAACCGTAGGTGAATGATCCGGCGGCTCCAGATCGGGTCTGTGCGAGGAGCCAATCAGCTCCATTGGGAGTATTGGTCCAGGTTTGGCCGGGTGTCGGCGGCGGGAAATTCAGTGTGAAATCCGACATATTATGGGCCGCGTCGTAATGCTGGCTTATCCCTGATGGTAGCGCGGCGACTTGATCGTCGTCGTTGAAGCTAATGAGACGGTTGAGATGGTCGTAGCCGTACCGGTGCTTGTAACTGGTCGCACTCGGCGTGCAGCCCGGAGATGGGCAAGCATTTTGGGCAAATCCGTCGATCTCGTAAGGGCTGCCATTGCCGTCCAGCAGATAGCTGTCCGCTGCGATCGCGGAGCCTGCGCTATAGTTATGAGCCAAGCCGGTCAGACGGCGTAGATTGTCATACTCTGGAGTCTTCGTCGTGCCGGTAACGTTACTCTGCTTAGTCAGCTTGCCGTCAGTGGGGTGATAGCTGTAGACCGTCGAGCGATTCAGCCAATCGGTGAGAAATGTGATACGACCAGCTACGTCACGAGTGTAGGTAAGTTGATCGCCTTCGATCTGGCTGGGCTGCCGTGGATAGCGCAGCCAGGCCCGGTTGCCATCCAAGTCGTATCCGTAGCGGACGACCTTCGTCCCGCTGCCGCCCACATAGGGCGTCTCGATACGCACTAAGGCGTCGCGCTCATCGTAGGTGTAGGTGCTGCTGCCCTGGGTGTCCGTGATCATCTGGGTACGGCGCCCGCCGCGGTCGTAATGGTAGGTGACGCCGGGTGTGGAAGCACTGGGGGAGTAGCTGATGGTGGTCGGCCGGTCCAGCGCATCGTACCCCCAGGAGATGCTGCCGCCGTTTGGGTTGCTTTGCGAGGTGCGATTGCCATTCGAGTCGTAGCCGTACGTGCGGGTCAGCGTGAGGCTGCTTGGGTAAGTGACGTACTCGATCTCCTCGCGGAGGCGCCCCAGACCGTCCGAACGATACTGAGCCTGCGTGAGCTGCTGCGTCCCTTGAAGTTTGTAGACCCACTGCCGGTGGCCGAGACCATCGTAGAGGTAGCGTGTGATTTGCGGGCTCGAATCGTTGTCCGGATTGGCGAAGTCCTTGCTCTGGCGCACCTCAAAGAGCTGGCCACGAGTATCATAGGTATAGCGAGTGATGTTGCCCACAGCATCCGTCGCGGTTACCTGGTGCCCCACCGCATCGTAGCTACTGCTAGTCGTCAGTCGCGTATTGGCCTGCCCGAAGGTCGTGGGGGGAGACGTGGTGCTGAGCAGCCGGTCCTCGTTATCGTAGGTGTAGTCCCAGCGGTGGTTCTGGTTCCGGACAGAATCGCAGGCGTTCACGAAGCCGTCGCTCTTGGCCGTCAGGCGCCCAACGGCGTCGTAGCACATGTACACTGCCGTTTGGGCCGGCGGCTGCGTGGTGGCCCTCATGCCGGCCTGCGGGTCGCCGGGACCGTAATACGTGTGCGCGGTAGCGTAGGCGTGGTCAGGCTGGGGGCCCGGGTTTCCCCGCGGCGGCGTCTCGTACGTCACCTGCCCGGGCCAGGTGGACGAGTACTCGTACTTCGTGGTCGCGACCTGCATTGCCCCCGTGCGGTTCCCATTCTGGTCGTAGCTGTAGTACCGCCGCGTGACCGCCGTAAGCTCGTTGTGCCCGCTATACGCCTTGTCGGTGGCGTAGGCGAGGTCCAGCGCGTTGGGCGCGGTATAGTCCGCGCTACAGGTGGGCGGGATGGCCGCCGTGTTGACGCCCTTGGGCGAGTACACCCGCGTGGGGCGGTTCAGGCCATCGTACTCGGTCAGCGTCGTCGGCCGGGTGTTGGCGCCGATGTCGCTGCTGAACACCGACGGCGCGATCACGCGCGTGAGCAGGCCGCGTGTGCCGAGCGCCGTCCCGGCCGTGGACACGTCGTAACAATAGGTGGTGGTGGCGCCCCGGGCGTCGGTGGTGGACGTGCGTACACCCTTGGTCGCGTCATACGCGTGGCTCACCGTGTACGAGATACCGCTCTCCGGACTCGTCACCTCGGTCGTGAGCCAGCCGTTGCCATCGTAGGTGTAGGATTGAGTCGGCTGAAACGTGGCCTGATAGCTGGTCGCGGGGAACGTGACGTCGGCGCCGGGTGGGCTCGTGCGGTAGGTGAAGGTCGTTCGCTGGCCCGCGGCGTCGTCCTGATAGTGTACCTGCCCGCTGGGATAGTAGGTGTTGGTCAGCACCACGCAGCCGGTGCTGGGGCACGGGCTGGCGGTCCGGGCGTCGGTGATCGTTGACAGCCGCGAGCCGGCGTCGTAGCCGAAGGTCGTGACGTTTCCCCCGTCCGGCACGGTCATCCGGTCGTGGACCTTCGACAGCCGGCCGCTCGCGTCGTACTCATACGTCACCGCCGGCCGGCCGCTCCAGTCCTGGACGCTCGTTAGCCGGCCGTTGGCGTCGTACCCGAGCGAGAGGGAGCCGCGGCCCGCGGGATCCGCGATGAGCGCCAGCCGGCCGGTCACGGGATCGTAGGTCAGATCGCTGCTGTTGCCGTAGCGATCGATGATGGCGTCCAGGCGGCCGCACGCGTTGAACGTCATCCGGCTCTGGTCCAGCGCCTTGGCCTCGAACGCGCCGTTCGTCTGCTTCTGTAGCGTCGTGAACACGCCGGCTGGCGGACTCCAGAAGCCATTCGGGTCGCCCGTATACGTGTAGTGGTCGCTGCGCCCCTGTGGGCCCACGAGTACGATGTCGTTGCTGCTGGACGCGGGCCGGACCAGGCGGATAGCGTAGTTATGGGTCCAGCCGACGCCCAGCGACCCGCTACGGGAGTCGTTGGCGTTGTAGGTGCGAGTAAAGCTGGGCGCCGGCCCCACGCCCGCGATGGCGATGTCGGTGTGGCTGTAGCTGTAGCTGCCGGTCAGCGTGTGCACGCCGCCCACGCTCCCGCCGTTGATGTAGGGCGGGTTGCTCGCGGTGCCCGCCGGTGGCACCTCGACCGGGATGCAAGAGCCGGGCGCTGGCGTGGGCGAGGCAACCTGGGTGGGCACCGGCGTCGGCGTACTCGTGGGCAGCGGCGTCGGAGGCGGACCGATGCGGAAGGGGCCGCTCGTGGCGAGCAGCGTGCCGCCGTCGTCGAACAGCCGCAGGTTGTAGCTGCCTTCGCCCACCCCGGTGAGGGCGATTGCCGCTTGCCCACTCGCCCTGCCGTCCGTGTACGCACGTAGGTTGACCGGATTGGGTCCCGCGTACACCTCGACCCGGTCGTTGACGTTGGGGCTCGCGATCCCCGTCCACGTCGCGCTGACCGTCCCGCCGACCGGCACCGAATCGGGCCGCGCGCTCACGCTCGGCCCACTACTGGGTGCTCCGCCCACTGCGGCCGTCACTGTAAAAGGCGGGCTTGTCGCGAGCAGGCCACCGCCGGCCGCGTACAGACGCAACGAATAGTTGCTTGCAGGGGTGAGCGCCGCGGGGAGCGGAATGGCAGCCTGGCCGCCGCTGCGGCCGTCCGTGTACACCCAGAGGTTGAGGTCCGTGCTGCCCTGGTACACGCCGATGCGGTCGTTGCTGTTGGGACTGCCGATGCCCGTCCAGGTCACGCCGATGGTACCCCCAGCTGGCACGCTGCTCGGCCGCGCGGAAACGGTCGGCGCCTGGGCCAAGACCGCGGCCGGGGCGTTGCGCGCCTGGGCCGTCGGCTGCTGCACGAGGCCGGGCTGGCCAGCGAGTACCACCAGGCAGACTATGGCCGTTTGCAGCAGCATCGCCAGGCATCGTCGGCTCTTCACGGCAACCGTCCCCTTCTCTGGGCCCTCAGATACTTTGCAGGTCTTGATGCAGGTCGACCACGTTTCGCCACGCGGGTTGGCCTCTGACGCTAATGGACGGGTGGCGGGCGGCGCTCCACGGGCGGTGGTGCGGTCACGGCCTTGGGCTGGCTCGGCTGGGGCGCCGCCACGTCGCGGGCCGGAATGGGAGTGACCGGGGCGATGGGCCGACGCCGCTCGGGCGGGAGGGCCGCCGCGATTGTCACTCGCTCTAGCCGCACAGCGGCGATGTCCTTGCGTCTGGCGACGACGCGGTAGCTAAACGGCGTATTGCTGGTGCCCAGGCGGGACTCGCGTACCTCGAAGCTGGTCGGGCTCTTGTTCGTGACGTAGAGTCCGTTGGAGTCATTCTCGGCCGTCAGGAAGACCTGATAGCTGTTGTTCTGCACGATCGCTGCGAAATCGGCGTCCAGGGTGACCACCGTGCGCCCGGCCGTGAGCTGGCTCGACCCAAAGTCCTCGAATAGGCTATCGGGGCTTTCGATACAGTACATACGGCGCTGCGAGCCATCAGGATGGGGTACGGCCGCGGACTTCGGGCCTCCGTACACCGTGAACGCCCCGTTCACCTGCACGTTGCCCTGGAAGTACCCCGCCAACCCCGACGCCGAGCTGCCGACGATCCCATGAGCGGCCTGGGAGAACCCGTACACGCCGTGACCAGTGCTCGATTGCCCATAGACGCCCGTGTTGTCGGTGGAGAGCCCGAACACGCCGATGCTGCTGGTCGACTGTCCCATGGCGCCGTACCCGCTGGTGGAGATTCCCATCACGCCCTGGAGGCTCTGCGAGTTGCCGTAGACGCCGTAGCCGCCGTTGGCGATTCCCATCACGCCCGGATTGCCGTTGGTCGAGCCGGTCTGCCCCACTACCCCGGCATTGCCTGCGGAGGTGCCGTAGACACCGTAGTGGTTGTAGCAGTCACCCCACACCGCGGGCTGCGCGGTAGCCTCACCCCGCACGCCGACGTGATTCTGGGACGTTCCCTTGACGCCGATGTCGTTGGTCGAGTGCCCCCATACGCCAGGGTTCGCGGTGGAATCCCCCCGGACGCCAGGGTAGTTTGTTGAGGTACCGTGGACACCGTAGTGGTTGGCACACTCGCCCTGGACGCCTGGCTGCGAGGCGCTCTCGCCGCGCACGCCGATACTGTTGGTCGACCGGCCGATGACTCCGTAGTGGTTCCGAGAAGCGCTATCCACTCCGGGACCACTCTCCGAGTCGCCGAGCACGCCGATGCCGTTGTATGCGGCCCCCGCCACGCCATTACCCGAGGAGCTGATGCCGCCGACGCCAGAGCCGGCGGTGTTGTCGCCCCAAACGCCGTAGGTATCCGTGCCGCCTGGGGGCACCACGGCCTGGATGCCGTCCGCGTTGGTGTTCGTCACGACGAGCGCCACCGCCGCCGCGCCGCTCCGATCGAGCCGCGTCGTGCTCGTAGCAGTGTTCGTCTGGCCCGCGACAAGCGCCTGGCCATCGCTCGCGGCGACGGGCGAGGCGGTGGTTTTCGCTAAGGCCCCGGCAGCCAGGGCCGCGAGCCCGGTCATCAAGCCGCGGCGCCGCATCGGTGCCAATCGGCCTGGGAGAGGAGCGGGCGACGGCTGAGAAGATTGCTCGCGCCTTGGCGTCCTCCTTCTATGGCGGGCGCGGATCGTTTCGGCTAATCGCCCTGCCCATTGATAGTCGTCCGGCAAGCCGCTCCTGCGCTCTCCACCACGCCAAACGTTACCGCGCTAGATCAGCATGGCATACTTCTTGCGGCAGTCAGCGGCTGCAGTTGTCTACTCATAAAACGATCCTCTCGCAAAATCGTTACACGAGTTTCCGCGATTATGGCGCACGAACTCAGTGCATTGCGGGTGCCGGCCTTCGACCCCGATTCAACACCCTCGCGCGGTCGCGTCCGCGGCGACTGGCTGCAATGGTGTCCGAGATGATCGCCTCATTCACGGACGAGGGCCGCCCCCACTACGGGCGGCCCTCGTCACGGATTCAGAGCCACGTGGCATCCATGGCAGCGATGGCGACCGGCCAGCGCCGTCGCCACCAGACGCCGTAGCTGTCTCCTGACGGGCTTAAGCGCCGAGCAGAGGCCCCTCGTCGGTCCGCTGCCAGTTAGCGCAAGCGGGCGGCAATGGGCAGCCGCGCGGGCGGGGATCACTCGTCGCGGTAGTCGCGCAGCGCCGGCAGGGCGATGCCGCGCCAGAGGACGAGGGCGGTCGTCACCACGCCGAGCAGCGCCACGGCGAGCGGCGCGCCGACGACGGCGGCCAGGCTGCCGGTCACGAAGTTGCCGCTCGGGGAGAGGCCGCGCTGGGCGATCGTCTGCACGCTCACCACGCGCCCACGGAAGGCCTCCGGCGCCGCGAGCTGCACGATCGTGTTACGGACGGCCGCGTACACCGCGTCCATGCAGCCGACCGCCACCAGCGCTGCCAGCGACAGCGCGAAGTTGTGCGAGACGGCGAAGGCGAGCAGCGAGACGCCGAACAGGCCGCCGCTCACCAGCAGCCAGCGGCCCTTGGCGCGGACGTCGCCGCGGCACACCAGGGTGACGGAGCCGACCACGGCCCCCAGCCCCGGCGCCGACATCAGCAGCCCCAGCCCCCCGGGGCCCACGCCCAGCACCTGATCGGCGAAGACGGGCATGATCGACTGATACGACGTGCAGAGGGTGACGACCGTCTCGACCGCTAGCAGCGTGCCCAGCAGCTCGTGCTGGCGCACGTAGTCCAGCCCCTCGCGCACCATGCTCCAGGCGCGGGTGGCGGCCGTGCCGGGCGTGGGCAGCGGGGCGCGCATCAGCAGGGCCGCCAGCACGACGGCGCCGTAGCTGAGCCCGTTCACGTAGAACGCCCCGGCGGTCCCGAGCCAGAGGATGATCAGGCCGCCGAGCGACGGGCCGACGAGCGTGGCGATGCGCCGCAGGCCGTTCATCAGGCTCAGCGCCGACATCAGCTGGGCGCGAGGCACCAGCGTGGGGATGAGTGCCTGGCGCGCGGGGTTGTCGAAGCTGTCGGCCGTGGCGCTGAGCAGCGCCATCAGGTAGATGTGCCAGGGCTCGGCCCGGCCGAGCGCCACCAGGACGCCGAGCAGCAGCGGGTAGATCATGCTGACGCCGTTCGACCAGACGAGCAGGTGCCGGCGGTCCAGGCGGTCGGCCAGCACGCCGGCGTAGAGCGACACGGCGAGGAACGGGACGGTGCGGAAGAGCCCGTACAGCCCCAGCGCCCAGGCGGAGTGGGTCAGCTCCCAGAGCAGCCAGTTCTGGGCGAGCTGCTGCACGCGCGTGCCGGTGTTGGAGACGAGCAGCCCGACGCACAGCAGGCGGAAGTCGCGCTGGCGCAGGACGCTCCAGGGACTGAGCGAGCCGACGTCCGGCGCGGCGCCGGCCGGATCGGGGGCGGAGGCGGCTGGGACTATCATGGCCGCAACGTACCAGAGCCGGCCGCCGCGAGCAACCGTCGTTGACGCCGGAAACGCGACGGTCTATGGTTGCGCTGGGCACGCGAACGGTCGTAGGGCCGGAGGCAAGGCGCGATGGCGGAGATCGTGGGCGGCCTGGCGATGTCGCACGCGCCGCAGTTGATGCTCAATCCCGACCAGTGGAGGCTCCTGCACACGCGGAGCTGGGACCCGCTCCCCGTGCGGCCGGAGCTGGAGCGCGAGACGCTGGACGCCAAGTGGGCGAAGTGGCGCCAGTGCCACGCGGCCATCGAGCGCCTGCGGGAGCGGCTGGATGCCCTCGCGCCCGACACGGTCGTCATCGTGGGTGACGACCAGCACGAGAACCTGCTCGACGACAACATGCCGCCGTTCACGATCTTCCTGGGCGACGCGGTGGAGGCCAGCACCAGCCTGCGCTACCTCGACCAGCCGCTGTCCGAGAACCGGGCGCGCTACGAGGTGGACGCGCCGCTGGCGCTCTCGATCGTCGAGGCGTTGTCCGAGCGCGGCTTCGACCCCGCCTACTCGCGGCAGACGCGCTACGCGGGCGGCCTGGGCCACGCTTTCGCCCGGCCGCTTAAGTTCCTGCTGCCCACGGCGCGGTGCCGTATCGTGCCGATCATGGTGAACACGTACTACCCCCCCGCGCCGTCGGCGCGGCGCTGCGTGCAGTTCGGGCAGGCGCTGGCGGCCGCGCTGCGCGACCACGATGGCGGGGGGCGGGTGGTCGTGGTCGCCTCGGGCGGCCTCCACACGAAGATCGACGAGGCGCTCGACCACGGCGTGCTGGCGGCGCTGGAGCGCAACGACCTCGGCTACCTGGCGAGTCTGGCCGCGGCCGCGCTGGTTGAGGGCACGTCGGAGATCCGCAACTGGATCGTGGCGGCGGGCGCCCTGGACCGGCCGGCGGCAGTGCTGGAGTACCAGCCGCTCTACCGCGCGCCCACCGGCGTCGGCTGCGCGATGGGATTCGCGCTCTGGCAATAACGCACGGCTACCCGCGTCCTGCGGACGGCACAACCCTCTTACAGCCGGGGCGCAAAGCGTGGTCGCCCGCGTCCGGTCGTACTACGCTACCGCTGGAGGTAGCTGATGATTCACCGCGCACAGTCCGCCAACGGGATCGTCCCCGAGCAACCGGCTGTACTCCCGCCCGAAAACGCCGCGGCACCAACCGGCGGGCCGGCCTCGGCTCCGCTCCGCGAGCTCGCGTGCTACGCCATCACGAGCTACCCGTCTGACCTAGCTGTGCAGGCCCTGGCGCTCGCCAGCAAACTGTCCGACGACCAGCTGCCGGCGCTCCTGCGCTTGTTGCGTGCGGTGGACGATTGGGTCGTCGCCGAGGCCACCGAGGCGGAGGAGGCCACCTGGCAGCAAGTCCTCGCCCACCTGCCCGGGCTCCGCTCGGCGCTGGAGGTCCTGCTGGCTCGCGTACGCGGCCTCGAGCCGGCGTCCACGGTGGGCTGATTTCGGCTCTGCCTGGCCTTGTCAGTGCCTGCGCTGCTGGTCGATCGCCTTGTCCAGGTAGCTCATGTCTACCCAGGTGTCGAGCGGCGGGGCGAAGTTCAGGCTGCCCTGCTGGTACGCCAGGTTGGTGATGTTCTCCAGCCCCTTCATGTTCGGGCGGGCCGTCGTGGACAGCATCTTCTGGGTCACCATCTGGTCGTAGATGTCGTCGAGGTACGGGCCGCCGAGCCCAGTGATCTCGCCGTAGATGCGCTCCGCCTCGTCCTTGTTGGCCGGGTCGTTGATCCAGGCGATGGCACGCAGGATGCCCCGCAGGAACCCCACCACCAGCGCCTCGTGCGCCTTGCCCCACTCGTCGGCGATCGCGTAGCCGGTGTACTGCACGTCGTGAACGTAGTCGTGGACCGACCCGAGCGGCTGGTAGCCAGCCGACCGCGCCACGAACGCGTCGGGGTCGCCCATGATCGCGCCCGCGATCTGGCCAGTCTGGATCGCCGGCAGGCGCAGCGACGAGTTGCCGATGCTGCGTAGCTCGTAGTCGCCCGGCTGCAAGCCGTTCGCGGCGAGCATCGCGCGCAGCACGATGTCGTAGTAGCCACCGGGCGAGCCAGCGCCCAGCGTCTTGCCCCGCAGGTCGTTCCAGGTGGTGATGTCGTGGTCCACGATCAGTAGGAAGTTCGGCACCTCCTGCGCCGAGCCGATCAGCTTGAGCGGCGCCCCGCCGACGACCGCCTTCGCCACGGAGTCCACCGAGTAGGAGTTGAAGTTCACGTCGCCGGCGATGAGCGCCTGGGTCTGCGTCACCGACGATGGGATGACGATCGTGTCGAAGTCGAGCCCCTCCTGGGCGAAGAAGCCCTTCCGGGTGGCGATGTAAGCGTGCCAGTAGGTGGGCGAGTGGCCGGTCACGCCCATCCGCACCTGGGTCAGGCTGGCGGGCGCGGCACTGGCCGCTACGTCCGCGGTCCCTCCGGAGGCTACCCCGGCCGGCGCGGCTGCCGGGGCGCGTCCCGCGCTGGTCGGCGCGCACGCCACGGTGAGTACCAATCCGAGCCATCCTGCCAGCAGCGCCTGCCCGCGATGCGCGCCTCGCCAATTCATCGCACCCCTCTGACCGTGGGCACTATTTGCGCCGTGAGGCGCCTGCCGAGCGTAGCGGGCTGAGTACCGCGGCCCGCCAATGATGCCAATGATAATGTAGTCCTCAGCGCCGCGACTGCCAGCCGCTTGACAGGCCCACCGCGCGGGGGCATAGTACCGCCCGATCATTGTGCTGAGCGGGCAGGGCTCGTCGCGCGGCCCCCGGGCCGCGCTCGCCAAACGCTGAGGAAGCGCCGTGGACCGCGTTCGCCTGGCCTACCGCGACGACGACCGCACGCCGGTGATCTTCTGCATCCAGGCCATGGCGCGGGCGCACTACGCGCTCGACGTCGAGGTGCTGCAGATCAAGGGCACCCGCGAGTACGAGGCCGCGCTCTTCGACGAGGCGTGCGACGTCATCATCGAGCACCTGGAGTACCTCTACGGCGACCCGACCCGCGCCCGGCAGGTGAGCATGTTCTGCGCGCCGGTGCTGCGCAACGGCCTGGAGCTGGTGGTGCGGCCCGACGTGCAGGACGTGGCGGCGCTGCGCGGCACGACCATCGCCATTCGCTCGCACGGCCGGCCCCACGCCATCATGCTGCGCCTGCGGAAGATGGGCCTGGAGGGACAGGTCGCCACGACGATCGTGCGCGACGAGGACGTGGGCCGCTGGGGCCAGTGGCGAACGGTGGCCGACGGGACGTGCGCCGCCGCGTTCATCTCGCGGCTCTACCTGCCGCCCGCGCTGACGGCGGGCCTGAAGGTGCTGGACGCGCCCGATGTCGAGGTCGTGGGGCACTATAGCCAGGCCTGTCTGACGCGCTACGCCGCGGCCCACCCCGACGTGATGCGGCGCTACGTGCAGAGCGTCGTCCACGCGCTCGCCTTGCTGCGGCTGCGGCGCGCGGACGCGCTGGCGATCGCGCGCGGCGAGCCGATGCGGCGTATGCGGCTGACCGACGCGGCCGAGCTGGAGCGGCAGTTCGACGCGATCGTGGACGATCTCCAGGTGCCGCCGTACCCGACGCCCGAGGCGGTGGCGAACATGTACGAGATCGCGACGGCGCAGTACGGCGGCGCCGGGCAGATGAACCCGCTGAGCGTCTGGGACCTGCACTGGCTGCGCGAGCTGGAGGCCGAGGGCTTCATCGCGGCGCTGCTCGCGGCATTGGGCGACTAACCGACAAGCGAGTGTGCTACACTGGCCGCGATTTCGGCGGGGCCGGCCGGCGCGGTGGCGAGGGAGGTGTGACCGATGGCAACGATGGCCGCGCTGCGCGAGCGCGTACAGCGCATCTACGACACGGCGCCGTTGCGGGCCATGCCCGAGTTCCCGCCGCCGCCCGAGCGCTTCCTGGCGCCCGAGCAGTTCGCCGACGCCATCGCCGACGCCGTCTTGGAGCACTCGGCCAAGGTCCTGCACCCGTTCATCCTGCGGCTGATGCGCGGTGAGTACACCCGCCGGCAGCTCCAGGCGTGGGCGAAGGAAGGCTTCCACGACAAGGTCCAGACGATCCGCAACGACGCGATGATCCTCGCCACCGCCGCCACGCTGGACGAGATGAAGAAGCAGGCACGCGTCGTGGCGTCCGAGGCGGGGGTGGCTGGCGTGGGCGACAGCCACCCGGAGCTGTGGCTGCGCTTCGGCGAGGGGCTGGGCCTCACGCGCCAGGAGATTGAGACCTCGGAGCCGACGCCACTCACCCAGGTGATCCTGGAGGCGGAGCGCTACCGCTCGCTGAGCCAGCGGATCGGTGGCCTGCCGGCGAACATGCGGATGGGCGAGCGCGTCAGCTCGATCGTGTTCCCGATGTGGGGCTGGGCGCTGGTCGAGAAGTACGGCGTGCCGCGCGAGGCGACCGTGTGGTTCCAGGCGCACGAGGAGGCCGACGAGGACCACAGCCAGATCGGCCGCGAGATCATCATCAGCCGCGCCACGACGCCCGAGGTGCAGCGCGAGATCTGGCTGCACCACAAGCGCTCACAGGCGAAGCAGTGGCTCAGCTACGACGCCTACCAGCAGGCGGTCATGGCGGCAGAGCCCGCCGGGGTGTAGGTTTCCTGCGGCGAGGTGAGAAGATGGGCGCCGTCCTGGGCATCGGCTGTACCCACGCGCCGCACTTGCAGTTCACCGACGAGGCGATGGCGAACGTGCTGCGCCGCACCCTGCGCAGCGAGCGCACGCCCGCGGCGCTGCGCGACCCGCGCAACTGGCCGGCGCCGATGCAAGCCGAGTGGGGCGCGGACGAGGGGCTGACGGCGGCACGGCGCCACCGCGCGGAGCTGCTCGCCGGCTTCCGCGCCGCCCGCGCGGCGCTCGATGCCTTCCAGCCGGACTTCGTGCTGATCTGGGGCGACGACCAGTACGAGAACTTCCAGGTAGACGTGCTGCCCGCCTTCTGCGTCTACGCCCTCGACGAGGTGACGATCGCGCCGTTCCAGGCGAGCCGCGGGCTCGGCGCCAGCGCGAACGTCTGGGACGCGCCGACGGACACGGTCGTGCGGCTGCGCGGCCACCAGGCGGCGGCGAACCACCTGGCGCACGGGCTGATCGAGAGCGGCTTCGACGTGGCGACCGCCTACCGCATGCACCACAGCGCCACGCTCGGGCACGCGCACACCCGCACGGTCCTCTACCTGGACTACGACCGTCGCGGCTTCGACTACCCGGTGGTCCCGTTCCATGTGAACTGCTACGGCAGCAGCCTGCGCGTGCCGCCCGCGGACCGGCCGGGGGCCGCGGACGCGCCCGTGCGCCCCCCGCCGGCGCCGCCGCCCTGGCGCTGCTACGATCTGGGCAAGCGGGTGGCCGAGATCATCGCCGACAGCCCGTGGCGGGCGGCGGTGATCGGCTCGTCGAGCTGGTCGCACGGCACGCTGACGGCCAAGCACCACTACCTCTACCCCGACGTCGAGGCCGACCGGCGCCGCTACGCCGAGCTGGAGGCGGGCGAGTGTCATCGCTGGCGCGATCTCGACCCGCGCGACATGCAAGCCTCCGGCCAGCACGAGATGCTGAACTGGGTGTGCCTCGCCGGGGCGATGGCGGGGCGCCGGGCCGAGATGACGTCGTTCGTGCAGAGCTATCTCTTCAACTCCAACAAGGTGCTGGCCCTGTTTAGCGATCAGCCGTCAGCCATCAGCAGACGGTAGCTGATAGCTGACGGCTGATCGCTGATCGCTAATTGAAAGGAGCGCCCCGTGATCGTTTGCCTGTCTCCGAATGGGCGGACCGTGTACGCCGGCGACACGCCGACCCGCGAGCTAGCCGTGGCGACGCTGGACGGCATCACTTTCCTGGCGCGCGACGGCCTGGGCGCCGCGTGGCGCGTGGCGCGGCGCGCGCTCGAGGGCCTGCACGTGAGCGCGCTGCTCTGGGAGCCGCGGCGCGGCGGGCTGTTCGCAGGCATCCACGGCCACGGGCTCTACCGCAGCGACGACGGTGGCCAGACCTGGGAGCTGAAGACGCAGGGGCTCACCTGCGACCACGTCTACACGATCGCCGCCGCCGAGCGAGACGGCGACGTGGTGCTGTGGGCGGGCACCGAGCCGTCGCACCTGTTCCGCAGCGCCGACTATGGCGACTCGTGGACGGAGCGGCCGGCGCTGCCCGAGGTGCCGGGCAAGGAGACCTGGACGTTCCCCGCGCCGCCGCACACGGGCCACGTGAAGAACGTCAATTTCGACCCGCGCGACAGCCGCGTGGTCTACGCCGGCGTGGAGCAGGGCGCCCTGCTGAAGAGTACCGACGAGGGCCAGACCTGGCGCGAGCTGGATAGCTACTATCGCCCCGGGGACCACTCGTACAAGGACATTCACCGGCTGGCGATCCATCCCGCCAGCCCCGACCGGCTGTTCCTGGCGACCGGCATGGGCCTCTACCGGAGCGACGACGCCGGCGAGACGTGGGAGCATCTAACGTTCCGCGATTCGCGGGTGGGCTACCCGGATGGGCTGGCGTTCGCGCCGGACGATCCCGACATCGTGTACATGAGCGGCGCGAGCCAGTCGCCGGGCGTCTGGCGGACGAGCCACGAGGCGCGCCCGGGCATTCTCCGCAGCCGCGACGGCGGCCGCACCTGGGAAGAGCTGCGGAACGGCCTGCCCGAGTACATGCGCGCGAACTTCGAGGCGCTAACGCTGGCGTCGTGGCCGGGCGGCTTCAGCCTGTTCCTGGGCACCACCGACGGCGACGTGTTCGCCAGCGACGACGCGGGCGAGCGCTGGGCGCGTATCGCGAGCGGCCTGGCGCCCGTCTCCAAGGTCGGCCACTACCGCCAGCTCACGGCGGCGAGCGCCTGAGGCGCGGTCTTTCGCCGGATCCGCGGCGCAGCGAGCAGGGACTCTCTCCTGCGAGCGCTCTAGCGTACCGCTTGCTGCGCCGCGGATCCGGGGCCACTCTCGTTGGCACTCCATTTCATGTATAGAAGGCGGCCACCGAGGCTAGGCAGCGTTTGCGGCGAGCCGCGCTTCGATCACGGCTTGGTGCTGACGGTAGTATGCCAGCGCGGCTTCGACTGCGGCGAGTGGCAGATCATAGCTAGCCGCGACGTAGGCGGGGTCGCGGCCGGTCGCCTGGTAGTGGCCGATGAGCGCCCAGACGGGGACGCCGGTACCGATAATCCGCGCCTCAGCCGGCCCCGGGCGGTCGGGGTCGAGTTCCACGTAGCGGCTGATTAGCTCGGCGTCCGTCGACGCCACGGTTCCCTCCGGGTGCGTGACTGTCGTGCGGTTCGGCGAGCCTATCCATCGCGCTCGCTGCTGCCATGCGTCCGGTGGTGAAATGGGACGCTCTACAGCGAGTGTAGGCCGTGCCGCGCCCGTGTTGCAAGACCGAGAGCATCTGGCGTTGGCGCAACCCGCTTGACAGAGCACGAACTAGCGCACCATACTCGGCCCAGCCGCGCGAACGAGTTTCCGGTGCCGGCTCCTAACTCCATCGCGCGCACTGCCGGGGCGTAATGGCGGACGGGCAGACGACGGGCTACAGGCGATGGAGACCAAGGTGGGCGTGATGCGAGACATGACGATGGGCTCGCGCGGCGCGGTGCTGCTCGTAACGCTGGCAATCCTGTCAGCCTGCGCGGGGGGGCGGTCGGCACCGCGGGCGGTGCCGACCGACGCGTCGAGCGCGCAAGCCGCCAGCGGCGCGCCGACGGCGGTCGCGCCGTTGAGCCCCCCGGTCAGCGTGACGCTCGGCCTGCCATACATCATCGCCGACGCGGGCATCTACATCGCCCAGGAGCGCGGCTACTTCGCGGACGAAGGGCTGCACGTGGACATGGTGCCGGCGCAGAGCAGCTCAGGCCTCCTCCCGCTGCTCGCCACGAACCAGGTGCAGTTCGGCAGCAGCAGCCTCGACCCCGCGGTGCTCAACGCCGTGCTGCGCGGCATCAACATCAAGATCCTGCAGGACAAGGCGCGCTTCCGCGCCGAGAGCGGCACCGCCGCGCTCATGGCCCGCCAGGACCTGTACGACAGCGGTGAGCTGCGCGACCTGAGCCAGATTCGGGGCAAGACGATCGCGGAGCTGGGCCGCAACCTCACTCCCGACTACTATATGGAGACGGCGTTCAAGAAGGTCGGCCTGACCCTGGACGACGTCGAGTTCTCAACCATGCAGATGACCGACATGCCGGTGGCCCTCGCGAACAAGGCGGTGGATGCGGCCTGGGCCTATGAACCGCTGCTGACGACGATGGAGCTGCGCGGACTGGCGCACGTGCTGATCGACGCGGGGCAGATCGTGCCCGACGAGTACCCGCAGGTGCTGTACGCCTCGGAGGCGTTCATCCAGGAGAATCCCGAGGCCGTCCGGCGCTTCGTGACGGCCCACCTCCGCGGCCAGCGGGACTATTACCGCGCGTTCGTCCAGAACGAGGCCGACCGGAGCGAGATCATCCAGTGGATGATCAAGTACACGGCCGTGAAAGACCCGGCGATGTACGAGAAGATGCGCTTCCACGCGGTCGAGCCGAACGGCTACATCGACCCACGCCCGATCGAGCGCTTTCAGGACTTCTGTGTCGAGAAGGGCATCCTGCCCAGCCGCGTGGACGTGGCGAAGCTGATCGACCCCCAGTTCATCGACTACGCGGTGAACCGGCTCGGGCGCTGGCCCGATCCCTACCGCTGATACCGAATCCGGCGATGGCCTTCCCTATCTCCCTCTCCCCCTGGGAGAGGGCGGGGGTGAGGGCGTCTTACTCCCTCTCCCCCTGGGAGAGGGCGGGGGTGAGGGCGCGCCCCGGCGGGCGCACCGCCGGGCCGGATCGGCGATGAGCCGCCAAACGGGGGGACCGGTGGAAGGGCGGGGGGGCTTCGCTACCCTGCCCCTCCACCGGTCCCCGAGGTCGGCGAATCACACGCGCACGCACTTCATGTCGTTGATGTGCGGCAGGTGGGCGTCGAGCTTCGTCCACGAGGTCCCGCCGTCGGGGCTGCTCAGCAGGTCGCCGCCGCGGTAGCCGGCGAACAAGCGGTCGGACTCGTCGGCGGCGAAGGCGAGCGCCTCGGGGAAGCCCTTCGTCGCCTCCGTCGAGCCCACGTCAAGCGGCTGCCAGGTATCGCCGCCATCGGTCGAGCGGATGATCAGCGATTCCGCGCCGGTCGGCCGCTGCCAGGGGCGCCCCGGCTGGCCCTTCGCCACCGCCGAGCAGAGCACCCGGTGGTCGCGGGGGTGCATGACCAGCGGGACGGCGTATTCGTGCTCGAACTCCAGGCCGACCGGCGACCAGGTCTCCCCCGCGTCCGTGCTACGATAGAGCGCGCGCCCCGGCGCACGCCCAGCCCGGTAGTCGTGGCCGCCCGTGGCGATCACGATGGTGCGGGGATCGACAGGGTCCACGACGATGGTGTGGACGTCCGCGTCCACCGCTCGATCCAGCCGTCGCCAGGTCGCGCCCCCGTCGGTGCTCTTGAGCATGTACCCGACTTGCAGGGCGATGTACAGCGTCTGCGGGTCCTGGGGATCCACGACGACGTGGCGCACGTGCGGCTCGACGCTCTTCAGCGGGTAATCCACCGCGTCGATGTCGGGCACGTCCCACACCGAGTCGAGCCGCTCCCAGCTCTGCCCCAGGTTGTCGCTCACGTACAGGTCGATCGGCTCGCAGCCGGCGTACAGCCGGCCGTTGCGCGGATCGTACGCCAGACCGCGCACCTTGCCCGGGCCGCGCTTGCCGTAGGAGGGCTTGCGCCACGTCGCGCCGCAGTCGTCGCTCATCCACACGCCGTCGCCGCGCGTCCCGGCCAGCACGCAGTTCGGCGCGGACGGCAGCACGGCTACCGCCGGCACCGCCCACTCGCGCAGCCCCTGGTGCTCCACGTGCCAGCTCGTCCCGTCCGCGCTGCACAGCGTGACGAGCCCTTCCTCCGTACCGACGTACAGCATGTCTGCCATGGCTACGCTCCTCTTCTGCGCCGCGACGCCGTCTCTGCCGCCGCGCCGTTAAGCTCGCGAGTGAGCGGCTGCGTGCCGCCGCACCGGCGGTATCGGCCAGCGACGCCGGCCCCAGTGTAGAGCGGCCTAGCGGCCCGGTCAAGAGCATGAATCGTCGTCCGGTAGGGCCGCGCTGGCCGTGGCTGCCGCGCTTGACACGCGGGCCGGCCGGCAGTAGAACGGGCCGAGCGCTACGCCGCCGGGAACGGCATGCGCCCGGCGCGATCACCGTCCGGCGAACCGCGCGCCGGGGGCCGGAGCACGGCGAGCCCGGCCGGCTCCTCGTGGGGCGGGCGGCCGGCCAGCAGCGGGGAGGAGCGACCGACATGGCAGGGGAGCCTCTGGTCCGGATCGGCATCGTCGGGCTGGGCGTCGCGGCGCGCCAGGTGCTCGGCAGCATCGAGGCGACGGACGGCGCGCAGCTCACCGCCGTCTGCGACGTCCGCACCGACGAGCTGGCGCGCTTCAAGGAGCGGTTCGGCGTCGCAACGTTCACCCGCCTCGACGAGATGTGCCAGCAGGGGCCTATCGACGCGGTATGGGTAGCCACGCCCAACAACCTGCACGCCGAGCACACGATCACCGCGGCCACTCACGGCAAGCACGTCATCTGCGAGAAGCCCATGGCGATCACGCTCGACGAGGCCAACCGCATGGTCGAGGCGGTCGAGGCGAACGGCGTCCAGTACGTGCAGGGCCACAGCCGCATCCACCGCCCCTACGTCCGGAAGATGGGCGAGATCCTCGCCAGCGGGCGCCTCGGCCGGGTGATTCAGATCAACACCTGGATGTACAACGACTGGATCCAGCGCCCGTGGGAGGCCGCCTCGGTCGATCCCCACCGAGGCGGCGGGGTCGTCTATCGCCAGGGCCCCCACCAGATCGACGTCATCCGCTACCTGGCTGGCGGCCTGGTCCGCGGCGTGCGCGCGACCACGGGCAAGTGGCAGCCGCACTACGACGTGGACGCCAACTATTCGGCCTTCCTGGACTTCGAGGACGGCGCGACTGCGCTCGCCAGCTTCAACGGCTACGGGAACTTCGACATCCGCGAGCTAACCTGGGGTATCGGCGAGGGCGGCCGCGTGTGCCCCGAGGACAAGCTGCTCGGGCCGCGGCCGCGAGGCACCGGCCCGATCCCGGCCGACCAGTTCTACGCGCTGCCGCAGTACTCTATTGAGGCCTTCACGCGGCGCGAGGACCACAAGCAGGACTTCTTCGGCCTGACCATCGTAAGCTGCGAGCGGGGTGACATCCGGCAGTCGCCCGACGGCCTATACGTCTACACCGAGCGCGGCCGCGAGGAGGTGCCGATCACCGGCCCGTGGGTGCGTGCCGGCGAGGTACAGGCGCTGGTCAACGCCGTGCGCGAGAACCGCCCCGCCTTCCCCGACGCGCGCTGGAGCCGCGCGACGCTCGAGGCGTGCATCGCCATCAGCGAGTCGTCCCGCGCCCGCCAGGAGATCCGCATGCAGTACCAGGTGCCGTCGCCCCTGCGGCCCGCGCTGCTGCAAGCGAGCGCCGACGCCCCGGCGTAAGCGCCGCGCGACAGCGGCCGGCGCGCGGCGTCACGGGGCCGCGGCGCCATTGCCGCCGCTTGCTCATTGTCGCAAGGCCATGATCTGGCGGATCTTCGGGATCGACTCCGGGAACGCCGTGTTGACATAGGTCCAGTCGTAGCCGTCGAGGTACTGGTACTCCGGCTTCGGCACGGCGTAGCTCGGCACCCAGGCGTTGTCCACGTCCGTGCGCACCGATGCCATCTGATCCGCGCGCCCCCAGGTCTCTTGGCCCTCGCGCATCGCCAGCCAGTTCACCAGCAGCTTGGCGGCGCTCGGATGGGGCGGGTTCGCCAGCAGCACGACGATGCCGAACGCCCCGGTCACCACGCCCGGCGCCTCCGGGAACGAGGGCAGCACCGCGATGGGGAACCCGTCCTTCTTCAGCGTCTCGACGTCCCGGCTCGCGGCGCCGATCGCGATGGGATACGTGCCGCGCGCCAGCCAGTCGGCCCACTGGCGCGCGTCCGCCGGGATGTTGACCTTCTGGTCGACGTAGAGCTGCTTCAAATAGTCGTCGCCGAAGGTGAGGCGCAGCCAGTTCGCGGTGTTCCAGCCGGTGCCCGGCAGCGTGGGGTCCCAGGCCGACAGCTTGCCCGTGAAGCGTGGGTCGAGCAGGTCGTGCCAGGACTGGATCTCGTCGGGATGCACCTCCTCCGTGTTGACCGCGATCTGCCCCGACACCTGATTGAAGATCTGCATGAAGTACGTGTCGTCGGGGTCTTTGAACCACACGCGGCCCGGCCGCCACTTCGTGACGTCCATCGCCTCGGGGTGGATCAGCTGCGGCCGGAGCGGCGCCATGATCTGCTGGGGATAGGCGGCGGTGAAGATGCTCTGCGCCCCCCCGACGAACACGTCGACAGTGTACTGCCCCGCCGACTGCTCGCGGGCCAGCCGCTCGATGAACTCGCCCTGGTTCGGGGGGAAGGCGATGTACTCGGTCTCGATCCCGAACCGCTCCTTGAGCTTGGCCGGCACCGCGACGCGTAGGTCCGGGCTCGCCGGCCCGCCGATGGTTACCCGGCCTTCCTGGCGGGCGGCCGCGAGGAGGGCCTGCCACTGCTGCTCCCAGCCGTCCGCACCGCTGGCGCCAGTCGAGCCGGGCGCCGCGGTAGGGGCGGCTGCGGGTGGCTCGGAGGCGCGCGGCGCCGCCGTGGGCGCCGCGGCCTGGCACGCCGCCAGGAAGGCGCCCCCGCCCACCGCCAGCGCGCGCAGGAGCGCCCGGCGGCTCAGCGGCCCCGGGCTGAGGCATGGCCCGGCGAGGCTCCCCGTCCGCCAGGGGCCGCGTGGAGCGTCGCGCATGGGGCCTCCTCTGTGACAGGTGTTGTAGCGCGTCGCGGGCGGCCCGGCAACCTTCCGGCCAGGCCCTCAGGCGGCGCGGAATGCTCGCGCCGCCCTTTCGCCGACGCCGTTGGTCGCTCCCGTCTGTGAAAGACGTCGCATGACCGGTGTGAGCCGTTTCACTGTCGGCAGTAGGTGCCGCTGCTACGATTGCCGTGAGAGATCGGACCGCGGCAAAGTTGCAAGCCTACCGCGCCTGACCGGCCCGCCTCGCCATGCCATATCGCACGCGGCGACCGCCCCGCTGCGGGCAAGCGAGGCGCCGGAAGAACAGTAGGGCCAGGCAGCGGGCCGGGAACCGGGCGCATGCGCTCGTTCGCGCGGGCAGCGCGCCTCGTCGGCACGGCAGCAGGTTGGCAGAGCGCGACGTCCCACGTCGGCGCCGGGGATAGCCCGGACACTCCAGGCGAAAGGGCCAAATGGTAGAGGCGCCAGCTCGTCCGACTCGAATCAGCGCCCTGGAAGGCCACCATCTCGGCCAGTATAAGATCGTCCAGAGGATTGGCCGCGGGGGGATGGCCGTCGTCTACAAGGCGCTGCAGCCGTCGATGAACCGCTTCGTGGCCATCAAGGTGCTGCCCCCGCACCTGGTTCAGGAGGAGGAGTTCCGCGCGCGCTTCCAGCGCGAGGCGGAAACCGTCGCGCGTCTCGACCATCCCAACATTCTGCCGATCTACGACTATGGTCAGACGGACGAAATCGCCTACATTGTCATGCCGCTGGTCACGGGTGGCACGCTTGCCGATTGGCTGCAACAGGCTCCTCCGCTTGTCCGGGTCGTGCGGGTGCTGAGCCAGATCCTGGGCGCCCTGCAGCATGCGCACACCCGGGAGCCACCCATCATCCACCGCGACATCAAGCCCGGCAACATCCTGATGGGCGAGCGGGATCGGCCGCTGCTCACCGACTTCGGCATCGCCAAGATCCTCGAGCCATCGTTGTTCGCTACCCGCGTGGGCACGCTGGTTGGCACGCCCGAGTATATGGCTCCCGAGCAAAGCCAGGGCGGCCCCATCGACGCCCGCACCGACCTCTATGCGCTGGGGGTCGTGCTCTTCCAAATCCTCACCGGTCGGCTGTCCTTCGAGGGCCCGACGCCCGTGATGGTGCTCCTGCAGCACGTCCAGGCCGAAGCGCCTGCGCCGCGCGCCCTCAACCCCCGGCTGTCACCCGCGTGGGACGAGGTGCTCCGCCGGAGCCTGGCCAAAGCCCCGGCCGATCGCTACCCAACCGCCGAAGCCATGGACGAGGCCATCCAGGCTGCTTGGCAGCAAACGCAGCGTGCGGCCGGCAAGGCCCCGGCCGCGACCCCAGCCGCGGCACCGCCGGGAGCATCCCAGAGCGCGCGCCAGGGCGACGGCCCTCCGGCGGCGGACCGGTCCCCCGCCGTCCGCGGCTACGGGCTGGAAGCGCGGTCGATTGCGCCAGGCGGCGCCGTCGCGCGTGGCGGCGCGGATCGGCCCCGACAGGCCCGGACACGAATCGGCTCATTCCATTTTAGGCGGGTGGATGTCCCGCCGGGGCAGAGGGACGCTCCAGCGTCGAGGCGGGACCCGATTGTCGTCCTGGCACCCTCGTCAAAGGACAAACTCACGCCCCACCGGGTGGTGATCACGCAGCGGGAAGAGCAGCGCGACCCGCCGCCCGGGCCGCGATCGTGGCCGCGCTCCGAGAGCCGACACGCGCCGGCGGCCGAGCCGACCCCGGCGGAGCGCCTACTAGCGGATTACCCGCGGCACCAGGCGCCCTCCGACCCAATCAAGGCTGCGACCGATCAGCCGGCCCGATCAACTGTCCCGCCTCCGCAGCCCGAGTTACCGCCGCGCGAGGAAAAGAGCGGCGGGCCGAAGCGCCTGCGCGCCGCGATCGCGCTAGCTCTCCTCATCGTGGCCGTTCTCGTATGGCGGATGCTGCCGACCCCGCCGCTACCTACGCCGACGATTGAGCCCACCCCGGAAGCCACGGCGGCGCCGCGCGATCCGACCGCGACCCCGCTCCCGCAACCGCCAGCGCCGCCCACGCGGCCGCCGCTGGCAGCACCGCCCACGCGTCGACCAGCGTAGCCGCGCGCTACCCTCCGTGCGAGTATTGTCGCCACTCCCCCACGCGCGCTAACGGCCGGCCAGAATCTCCTTCAGCTTCTCCGCGGCGGCCGGTTGCTCGCGCGCCTTCCAGTCCCAGTTGTAGGTATCCACGTAGCTCACCCCGGGGAGCGGGATGCTGTAGGCCGGCACCCACTGCGCGTAGTCGAGGTCCTTGCGCGTGCCGGCGACCCGCTCCGCGCGGCTGAACACCTCCAGCCCCTCGCGGCTGGCGATCCAGTTCACGAACAGTTTCGCCGCGTTCGGGTGGGGGGCGCCCTCGACGAGCGCGGCCACGCCGAAGGCGGAGCCGGTCAGGCCCGGCAGGTCGTCCAGCTTGCGGATCACCTCGACCGGGAACCCGTCCTGCAGCACCTTGTCCAGCTCGGCGGCGCTCAGGCTCAAGGTCACCGGCTGGGTGCCGCGCACCAGCCAGTCGGCCCGCTGGCGGTTGTCGCGGGTCACCACGGCCTGCTCGCCGTACAGCGTCCGCACGAACTCCTCGCCGAGCCGCAGGTAGAAGTGGGCCGCCACGTTGGCGCCCGAGCCGGGGACGGTCGGGTCCTCGGCGGAGATCTTCCCCTTCAGCTCGGGGCGCAGCAGGTCCGCGGCCACCTTCACGCGCGTTGGGTCCACGTAATCGCGGTTGACCGCCGCGGCCGCCGTGGTGGTGTAGAAGAGGCGCATCAGCCGTGTGTGCTCGGGGTCCAGAAACAGGTCGGTCGGCTCCAGGATCCATACCGTCGGGTCGGTCACCTCGGGCAAGATCAGCGCCGCGCGCAGGTCGGCCAGCAGGCCGTTGGGGTACAGGATGTCGGCGTAGCTGGTGAGGCCGGTGAGCATCGCGTCGATGGTGATCAGGCCGGCCTGCTTCTCCGTGACCATCTTCACCGCGATCTCGTTGGAGCGCAGCGCGTTGTACTCGACCGGAATGCCGAAGCGGCGCGTGAACGCCTCCGGCACCATCTGCCGCGTGTCCGGCGTCGGCGGGCCGTGCAGCGACAGTTGGCCCTCCTGCCGCGCGGCCGCCACCAGCGCATCCCACTGCGTCTGTTGGGCCCCGGCGTCCAGGCCGGCCGCCGCGGCAGAGCCCGCCGCGGCGCTGTCCGACGACGGTGCGGCGGGCGACGCCTGGCAGGCGGCCAGCAGGCCGGCGCTGCCCAGCGCGAGCGTGCGCAGGAACGCCCGCCGGCCCAGCAGGGACCGGCGCGATGGACGGGGCTCGCTCATGGCTCTACTCTCCGTCGGGTGACGGCGGCGCGGATCGGACGGCCGGGAGCCGGCGCCGAGCGGGCCGAACGACCCTCGATAGCCGGCATGGTATCGGCCGCCGCGCGCCGTGTCAACGAACGCCGTGCTGGGGTGGCCGCCGGCGTTCTCGCCGCGGCGCGTCGCTTGACAGGCCCCCGCGCTCGCTCTACCCTTCCATCACCGCGCCGGCGCAGCTGCGACGGTGTGGCCACCGCCGCGCGCGGAGGAGGAGCCATGCTGACCCCGGAGGAGAACGAGCGGCTGACCCGGGTCGGGCCGGGCACGCCCTGTGGCGAGTTCCTGCGGCGCTACTGGCACCCCGTCGGTTTCGTCGCCGAGTTGACGCCCGAGCGCCCGAAGCTGCGCGCGAAGGTTCTGCACGAGGAGTTGGTGGTCTTCCGCGACGCGCAGGGCAACTACGGCTGTCTGGCCGAGCACTGCCCCCACCGCGGCGTCTCGCTCTATTACGGGTTCGTGGAGGACTGCGCTATCCGCTGTCCCTACCACGGCTGGAAGTTCGACACGGCGGGCAACTGCCTGGAGCAGCCGTTCGAGCCGGCCGGCAGCACGTTCAAGGACCGCATCCAGCAGCGCGCCTATCCCGTGCAGGCGCTCGGCGGCGTGCTGTTCGTCTACCTGGGGCCGCCGCCCGCGCCGCTGCTGCCCCGCTGGGACGTGCTGGCCTGGCCGGGCCATCGCAAGCTCTACCGCTGGGAGCCGCTGGCCTGCAACTGGCTCCAGGTCGTCGAGAACTCCGTCGACATCACGCACACCTACTACCTGCACGGCCACGCCCTGTCCCAGCAGGGGCAGCGCGGCCCGAGCGTGGACTACTTCTACCGCCCGATCGTCCAGCACGGCGTCCAGCCGTTCGAGTGGGGCATCGTGAAGAGCTGGGTCTACGTCGGCAACGGCACCGCGCTGGGCGACGAGATTGCCGGCGGCACGCCGATGGTCTTCCCGGGCATGGTCCGCGTGCTGGAATACCCCTGGCAGACGATGCACTTCCGCGTGCCGGTCGACGACACGACCACCCAGGTGTTCTGGGTCGGTTACCTCGTCGACGGCGAGCCTACCGCCCCCTGGGCACGCGCCCAGTGTGCCGCGGACTGCCGCGCCTGCGCCCGGCTCGCGGCGGGTGAGGCGCAGGACCCGGCGGCGCCGTTCGTCCACACGCTGATGCCCGAGCGGCTGCCCGGCGGCGATTACGCCATGAACGGGTTCTTCGGTCAGGACCGCATGGCCTGGGAGACGGCCGGCCCTGTGTTCGACCGCAGCGCCGAGCATCTCGCCACGTCGGACCGCGGCATCCTGCTGTTCCGCCAGATGCTGCGCGAGCAGATCGACGCCGTGGCGGCGGGGCGGGACCCGCTCGGCACGATCCGCGATCCCGCCCGGGACCAGGTGATCGAGCTGCCCGCGTGGGTAACCGACGTCGGCAGCGCGCGCTCCGTCGTACGCGGCGCCGCGCGTGCCAGCGTCGCCTCGCTGGCGGCCGTGTTCGACGAGCGCCACGAGGTCATTACCGTCGATCCCACCGCGCCGGTCCTGCGCCAGCCGAGCCGCTAGCGCCGGCCACCGGAGCGGCGCCCGTGAGGCTGCTGAACAGTAGGAGGATGCGAGCGATGGCAACCCAGGCCTGGCAGGACGGTTGGGTGGTCGTGCCCCAGGTAGCGGGCATGCGCGACACGGTCTACGGCGTCAGGACGCATTACGTGCAGGCTGGCGCGGGGGAGCCGGTCGTGCTGGTCCACGGCGGCGGTCCCGGCGCCGGCGGCGCGAGCGGCTGGAGCAATACCATCCCCGCCCTCGCGGAGCGCTTCCGCGTCTACGCCATCGACCTGATCGGGGCCGGCCTCACGGACAAGCCGCCGATCGAGTACTCGTTCCAGACGCAGGTGAACCACCTCGCCGGATTTATCGACGCGCTCAACCTCCACGACGTGCGGCTGGTCGGGAACTCGCAGGGCGCTTACGTGGCGATCAAGTACGCGCTCGACTTTCCGGCGCGCGTGAAGCAGGCCGCGCTCATCAGCACCGCTACGCTGGCCACGGCCTGCGGCCTCAGCGACGAGGGCAAGGCCGCGCCGCTGCCTCGCTTCGACGGCACGCGCGACTCGATCCGCGCCTTCCTCGAGGTGATCGTCAACGACCCAGCGCGGATCACCGACGACTTGCTCGACGCGCGCTTCGCCGCCGCCTCGCTGCCGGGCCACCGCGAGATGATGCAGTCGCTCGGCCGCTACCGCGAGCTGCTGGCCAACGACCCGAGCGAGCGGCAGGTGTACGACGTGCGGGCGCGGCTGCCGCTGCTCACGATCCCGTGGTGCATGATCTGGGGTGGCGCCGACCGCTCGGCGCCACTCGACCCGCTCGGCAAGGGGCTGCACGCGATGTTCCCCGACGTCCCGTTCCACGTCGTCGAGGGCTCGGGCCACCAGGTCCAGAACGACAAGCCCGAGGAGTGCAACCGCCTCCTACGCGAGTTCTTTGGGGTAGCGGTGCCGCAGACCGCCGGCGCCTGAACGCCGGGCGGTCTGCGCCGGTGGCGTCCGGTCGTGGATGGCGCGAACAGCGCGTCCAGGTACCGCCAGTTCGAGTAGCGGCGGGCGCCGCCGCCAGCCGGAAGGCGCGGCAAGGAGAGAAGCAGGCTATGTTGAGTCAGGAAGAGAACGAGCGGCTAACGCGCGTCGGGCCGGGCACGCCGTGTGGGGAGCTGCTGCGGCGCTACTGGCAGCCGGTCGCCATTGCCAGCGAGCTGACCGCCGAGCGGCCCAAGAAGCGGGTGAAGGTGCTGGGCGAGGAGTTGGTGGTCTTCCGCGACGCACAGGGCAACTATGGCTGCCTGGCCGAGCACTGCCCCCACCGGGGCGTCTCGCTGTACTACGGCTTCGTGGAGGACTGCGGGCTGCGCTGCGCCTACCACGGCTGGAAGTTTGCCACCGCCGACGGCCAGTGCCTCGAGCAGCCGTTCGAGCCCGCCGGTAGCACCTTCAAGGACCGTATCCGCCAGCGTGCCTACCCCGTCCAGAAGCTGGCCGGCATGCTCTTCGCCTACCTGGGGCCGGCGCCTGCGCCGCTGCTGCCCCGCTGGGACGTGCTGGTGCGCGAGGACGGCGTGCGGAAGATCCAGACGCAGCCGCCGCTGCGCTGCAACTGGCTCCAGGCGCAGGAGAACACCGCGGACACCGTCCATACCTACTACCTGCACGGGCACATGCTCAAGCTGCAGGGGCGCAACGACGGCGCGTACTTCTATCGGCCTATCGTGAAGTACGAGTGGGGCCGCTGCGAGTGGGGCGTCACCAAGACCTGCGAGTACGGCGGGGAGCATCCGGAGGTCGAGATCCGGCCGCCGCTCATCTTCCCCAACATCCTGCGTATCCCCCAGGGACGCGACGAGTGCCTGCACTGGCGCGTGCCGATCGACGACGCCCACACCTGCATCTACATCATGGTGTTCACGCCGTCGCCCGACGGCCGCCGCGTGGCGCAGCCCGACGATCCGCCCGTCGAGCACGTCGACCAGTATCTGCCCGACGGCGAGTACGATCTGTCGGGGTTCTACGGTCAGGACCGCATGGCCTGGGAGACGCAGGGCGCCATCTACGACCGCTCGCGGGAGCACCTGGGCGCCACCGACCGCGGCATCGTCCTCTTCCGCCAGTTGCTCGCCGAGCAGATCGCGCTGGTCGAGCAGGGCGGCGAGCCGATGGCCCTCGTGCGCGACCCTGCGCAGAACCAGATCATCGCCTTCGAATCGCGCAACAACGCTCCCGAGGCCGTCGAGACGCGCGCCAAGCTGCTCTCGCTCTAACCGCGCGACAGGCATGCCGCGGGGGGGGCGACGGTACGCCCGCGGCGGCAACGGAGGTCCGCATGCGCGCGTCGTGTCGTCGCCTTGGCCCCGCTTTCGCCCTCCTCGTGCTGGCGCTTGCCGCCGGCTGCGCGTCGCCATCAGCCGCCCCGGCCGCGAAGCCGGGCGGCGCCGGGGCGGCCGGCAGCGCCGCCCAGCCAGCGGGCGCCTCCGGTCCCGCGGCTCCCCAGCCGGCGGCCGCGACCGCGGTGCCGCCGCTCAGCCCCCCGGTCAAGCTGAGCCTGGGCACGATCGGCCTGAGCGGCGAGATCGGCATGTACCTGGCCCAGGAGCGGGGCTACTTCCAGGACGAGGGGCTGGACGTCGAGTTCGTACCGTTTCGCAGCGCGGCCGAAGCGCTGCCCGCCCTGGCGAGCGGCGAGCTAGCGCTGAGCGCCGGCGCGCCCGACCCCAGCGTGTTCAATGCCGCGCGGCGCGACGTGGGCGTGAAGCTGATCAGCAGCTTGTCGATCGTCACGCCCGGCGATTGGGGCGCGGCGCTGATGGTGCGGCAGGACCACGTGGACAGCGGCCGCTACCGCGACCTGAGCGACCTGCGCGGAATGAATATCGCCATCCACATCCTGGGAACGACGCCGCAGCTGTACATGGACCGTATCCTGGCCCGCGGCGGCCTTGCCGACGACGACGTTCAGTTCACGATCGTGCAGATCCCCGACCAGGTCGGCGCCCTGGCCAACAAGGCGGTGGACGCGGCGTGGGCCATCGACCCCTTCGTCACCATCATCGAGGGACAGGGCCTGGGCAAGAAGGTGATGGCGGTCAGCGACGTGTTCCCCGGCGCGGTCTCCATGATCATCCTGCTCAGCCCCGTCTTCGAGCGGCAGCAGCCAGAGGCCGTGCGGCGGTTCGCCGTGGCCTACCTGCGCGGGGCGCGCGACTACATCCAGGCCGCCAAGACCGACCGCGGCCGCGAAGAGATCGTTCCCGTCCTGACCAAGTACACGGGCCTCAAGGACCCGGCGCTCTACGCCCGCATCTCCTGGCCGAGCCTCGACCCGAACGGCACGCTCGATCCACAAGTGCTGGACACCATGCAGGATTACTTCCTGCAGGTAGGCTCGCAGCAGGAAAAGCAAGATGTCAACCGCGTGGTCGACCCGTCCTACATGCGCTATGCCGTCGAGCGCCTGGGACGGGTCGCGCCCTGAGCGGTAGCCGGCGCGGCCTGGCGTCCGCCGCGTGCCCCTGCCGCCAGACGGCGACAGCGCCACGCCCGCCGCGGCACCGCTCGCCCGGCGGCTCGCCGGGTCGCGCCACGCCTCGCCCGCGCCGGCGGGTGCTGCGCTCGCGTCTCGTGCCGAATCCGGCGCCGTAGCTCCCTTACTCCCTCGCCCCCTGGGAGAGGGCCAGGGTGAGGGCGCGCCCCCTCGTCCCTCCCCCGCTCCCCCTGGGAGAGGGCCAGGGCGAGGGCGCGCCCCCTCGTCCCTCCCCCTCTCCGCCTGGGAGAGGGTCGGGGTGAGGGCGCCCCGACCGGCGCACCACAGGGCCAGAGTACTTATCACTTGATCAGCTCGGTGCCGAGCTGCTGCGCGCGGCGCCGGGTGGGGAGCAGCTCTTCGTACTGGTGCGGGATGTAGTCGGCGAGATGGCTCGGGTCGAGCACCTCGGCCGGGTCGCCGGGCGGCACGTCCAGCCGCCGGCTGTTCGTCTCCACGGCCTGCGCGATGCGCTCCTGCACCTGCTGGGTGAGCAGCCAGTTGACGAACACCCTGGCCGCGTTGGGGTGCGGCCGGCGGTTGATCAGCTGGATGCCGCCCGAGCCGAGCGACAGCTTGCGGGGCGTGCCCAGCCCCTTCACGTTCACGACCAGCCCCTGCTGCTCGAACGTCTTCACCTGGTCCATGCGCAGCCCGATGCCGATGGGGTAGCGGTTGCGTACCACCCACTCGGCCTGCTGGCGGTTGTCGCCCGTCACCACCACGTCCTGCTGTGTGAAGAGCCGCCGCACGTAGTCCTCGCCGAAGGCCGCGAGCTGCGTGGTCGTCGTGCCCAGCCCGGCGCCGCCGCGCGGGTCCTGAATCACGATCTTCCCGCGCCAGCGCGGATCGATGAGCTGCTCCTCGCTGGCCAGGTCGCTCTCGGGCACCGCATCGCGGTTCACGTAGACGTCGAACGACGCCGTCGCGATGAAGCTCGGTAGGTACTCCTTCCCGTTGTCGGCGTACAGGCCGTCGAACCCCCCAAACCACTTGCTCTCGTCCACGACCTCCGGCAGCACGAACAGCGGCCGCACTGGATCGAGCGCCCCGCGGTCGCGCGCCTCGAACACCTCCGGGTCGGGCCCGCCCACGCGCAGGTCCCAGAGGTACTGGCCCGCCTCGCGCTCCTGGAACAGCCGCGGCCAGAAGTCGCGCGAGTTGCCGCCCGTCAGCTCCAGGCTGATGCCCGGGTAGTCCTGCTCGAACGTCAGCAGCACCTCACGCCACAGCTGCCCCGTGGGCGCCGAGATGACCAGCTTGCCCTCCTGCCGGGCGGCGGCTACGGTGGCAGCCCAGTCGGACGGCGCGTCGGCGGGCTGGGGCGCTGTGGCCGCCGGTGCCGTGCTGGCGGGCGGGCTGCCCTCGCTGGCGGCGCCCGAGCCGCAGGCCGCGGCGAGCGCCACGAGCAGGAAGGCGCTCCCCACCGCCGTGATCGCGCGCGCTAGCTCCGCCCGCATTCGCCTACCTCCCCGCTTGCCGCGGTCACCCGAAAATACTGTCGCTCGACTGGCCGCTGATTATTCGCGCCGCCCGGCGGCCTGTCAACCGGCCACCTCTCCCGCCGGTGCGCGGCCAGCGCCCGCGACACGCTTGCCGCTTGCCGTCCCGGACGGGCGGCCCGCCGCGCGGGGCCGCGCCGGCTCATACCGCATGCGGAGCTAGCGTTCGCCTCCTCCCTCTCCCCCTGGGAGAGGGTCGGGGTGAGGGGGCGCCCCGCTAACCGAACCGGCGGACCGGGCCGGGTATCAGCCAGGCAGCAGCGCGTCGTAGGAGAAGGCCGTGTCGCGCCAGCGGTCGTCGCCCAGCCCGTGCTCCCGGTTCCACTGCACCGCGTCGAACATCCGGCCCGTCACCCCGCGCGCGTCCTGCGAGGCCAGGAAGAGCACGAGCGGCACGACGTGCTCCGGCACGTACGGCAGCGGCCCGGGCCGCCGCCCCTCGGCCAGGCGCGCGCGGTTCTGCTCGTCGAAGCCGGTCGTGCGCGTGTGGCCCGGCACCACGGCGTTCACCGCCACGCCCGCGTCCTTCAGCTCGGCGGCCAGGTAGAACGACAGGTTGGCGAGCGCCGCCTTCGACGACATGTACGGCTGCTCCACGCTGTCCGGCCGCAAGGCCGCGTAGGCGCCACCTTGCGCGTGGAATAGGCTGCCGCTGCTCACGACGTTCACGATGCTGCCGCGCTGCTTCTCCAGCATCGGCCGCACGAAGCGGCGGATCACCTTCAGCGCCCCGAACACGTTGACGCTGTACATCCGCAGGAAATCCTCGTCCGACGTCTCCAGCGTCAGACGGCGCCCGTGCGGCGGGAACAGGTCGCGCGAGCGCATGGCCGCGTTGTTCACCAGCGCGTCCACCGTGCCGAAACGGTCGAGCGTCGCCTGGTAGGCCCGATCTAGCTGCGCGTCGTCGGTCACGTCCATGTCCAGGCACAGCACGCCGCGCGCCTCCAGCTCCTGCTGGAACCCCTCCACGCCCGTCCACGAGCGGTCGGCGGCGACCACCCGCGCGCCCTCCTCGAGGAAGCCGCGCACGTAGGCAGCGCCCATGCCGCGGGCGCCGCCGGTGATGACCGCCACACGGCCTTGCAGGTCCAGCTCGATCGGTAGTGGCATGGGCACCCCCTTGCGGTATCCAGCGGGGCGGCCCGCTCGCAGGCGGGCCGCCCCGCTCGTCCCCTTACTTGAGCAGCTCGTCGGCTAGCTGCAGCGCCTTCACGCGGACGGGCAGCAGCGCCTCGTCCTGGTGGGACACGTACTTGTCCATCTGCGTCCAGTCCGGCGCTTCCGCTGGCGTGGCCGCGGGCACGTCGGTGCGGCGGCTGTTCTCGCCGGTCGCCTGCGTGAGCGACTGCTGCACGCGCTGCGTCATGAGCCAGTTGCTGAACACGGCTGCCGCGTTGGGGTGCGGCGCCCGCGTGAGCAGCTGGATGCTCCCCGAGCCGATGGAGAGCGGGATGGCCTCCGTCCGGACGGGCAGCACGTTCTTGCCCAGCCCCTCCTGCTGGAAAAGCAGCAGGTCATAGCTGCGGAGGCCGATGGCGATCGGGTAGCGCCCGCGCACCAGCCACTCGGCCAGTTGCCGGTTGTCGCCCGTCACGACCAGGTCCTGCCGCAGCAGATCGCGCACGAACTGCTCGCCGTGGACCTGCAAAAAGGTGGCGAGGAACCCCAGCCCGGCGCCGCCGCGCGGGTCCTGGATGACGATCTTGCCGCGCCATTTCGGGTCCAGCAGGTCGCGCTCGCTGCGGATCTCGGGCTCTGGCACCAGGTCGCGATTCACGTAGACCGGCGACGAGGCGGTCGCCAGGAAGCCCGGGATGAACCGGTGCTCCGTGTCGGCCCAGATGCTGTCGAACCCGCCGAACCACTTGCTGTCGTCCACGACCTCCGGCAAGACCAGATGCGGCCGCGCCGGCTCGATCACACCGTCGTCCTGGGCGGCGAACACCTGCGGGTCGGGGCCGCCGATGCGCACGTCCCAGAGAAACTGGTTGCCCGCCCGCTCCTGGCTGACGCGCGGCCAGAAGTCGCGCGAGTTGCCGCCGGTGTACTCTACCTGGATCTCCGGGTAGTCCTTCTGGAACGCGGTCAGCTGCTCGCGCCAGATCGTGTTGGCGGGCGCCGAGATGACGAGGCGGCCCTCTTGTTTGGCCGCGGCAACCATCTGGTCCCAGCCGGCGGGCGCGGCCGCGCTGTCGCCGGTCGCCGCGGCCGGCGACGCGGACGCCGCGGCGGGCGGCTCGCCGCTCCCGGGCCGCGCGGCGGGCGCGGCGCCGCCCGATCCGGCCGTGGGGCCGCACGCGGCCAGCAGCGCGAGCAGGACCAGCAGCGCGAGCGGCCGATCGGCAGGCGGGGTGCTAGTACGACGCATCGGGCGACCTCCCAAGAGCGTGCGACCGAGCGCCGGTTGGGACCGCGGCGCCCGGCGCGGTGATATGGCTCAAGCGCGCGCCGCGGCGGGATCGGGCACGTACTCGCCGGCGAAGGCGGCCACGCTCTCCCACGGCGCGTCGATCGGGATGATCCGCTCGTCGGTCGCGATGCGCCCGTACGGAATCGCCGGGTCCAGCCCGATCGGCACCTCGCCGGCCTGCACGGCCCGCACTGCCTGCAGCAGCCGCCGCCGCATGCGGATCACGGCCACGTCGCTGGCGCCGAGGTGCTCGCGGCTGCGGTCCACGATCGGCCCCATGCTCTCGACCATCGCGAAGTCCTGCTCGTTGACGCCCTCGATGCCCGACCAGTTGCCGGCGCGCATCGCCGCCCGGTCCTGCAGGTGCAGGTTCGCGCGATTGCGCCGCGGCCAGCCGTAGTTGCTCGCCAGGCCGAAGCTCGCCGCGTGCTCGCGCCAGTGGGCGGGCAGCGGGCCGGTGCGGTTGTAGGCGAACGTGAAGAACGCGTTGTGCTCGTCGTCCAGCGGCACCCAGGCCTGGTGGACCGCCACCTCGTCCCCGTCCGTCGCCGAGCCGGCGACGCGCGAGCGCAGCGGCGGGATGAGCACGTGGCACGGCGCGACCCAGATGGTGACGCGCACGTACTGCTGCCGCTCGGGGTTGACATCCGGCTTGCGGATGGCGGCGTAGCGAAAGCCGTAGGCGGTGTCCTGGGTCTCCAGGCGGGGAGCGTGGTCGCGCGGGCGGCCACGGATGTTCGAGGAGTGCAGGTAGTCGGAGTGCGCCGAGTCGATGCTGCCCTCCACCCCTTGCAGGTAGTTGCAGTCCTCGTAGATCTTCGTCACCCCGAACTGCGCGGCCGGCGCGCGCTGCCACTCCCATTCCGGGAACGGGGGCATCTGGTCGCGCGGCCCCAGGTAGGCCCAGATCGAGCCGTTCGCCTCGCGGGTGGGGTAGGCCACGTGCTTGATGCGGTCCTTGAAGGTGCTCTCCGGCGGCTCGGGCGGCGTCTCCAGGATGTTGCCGTCCACGTCCACTTTCCAGCCATGGTAGATGCAGCGCAGGCCGCACTCCTCGTTGCGGCCGTAGGCCAGCGAGGCGCAGCGGTGCGGGCACGCCTCCTCCAGCAAGCCCACGCGGCCCCGCGTGTCGCGGAAGGCGACGAGCCGCTCGCCCAGCAGGCGCACCTGCTTCGGGTCGCCGTCCGGCTCCGGCAGCTCTTCGGAGAGCAGGACCGGCAGCCAGTAGCGCCGGAACAGCGCGCCCAGCGGCGTGCCCGGCCCGGTCCGCGTCAGCAGCGCGTTCTCCTCGCGCGTCAGCATCGTGCTCGTCTCCTCTACCAGCGGCCTGGGCGCCTGCTCCGCCACGGCGCCCGGTCGGGCGTGGGACGCTCCCCCCGCCCGACCGGTGCCCCTTGGCACCATGCTACAGCGGCGGGAAAGGCAAAACGTCGCGGTACTTCTCCACGACGGCGCGGCGCAGCTCCCGCTCGCTGCGGCTCACTCGCGGGAACTTCTCCCGCCAGGGCCAGGGCCGCACCGCGTAGAAGATCGCCCGGCTGTTCGTGTGATCGCCCGACGCCCGCTTGTCCGGCGGCATGCGGGGGTCCAGCGGGGTGCTCCAGGTGCCGTCGATCAACTCGATGTCGGTGTACGGGTCCACCCGCGTCTGCATCGCCCACAGCACTTCCTTGAGGTCGGTCACGTCGATGTCCTCGTCCACCACCACGATGTACCGCCCGTTGCGCGCCGCCGCCGAGCACGCGAGCGCCGCGTGGCCCACCTGCTTGGCGTGCCCCGCGTAGCGCTGCCGGATGGCGACCACGGTGAGGTACGAGGTGAAGCTGTAGACCCCCTGGATGTCCTGAATGCCCGCGTTCTCTAGCTGGTCCCACAGCAGGCCGGCGCTCGTGGGCAGGCCCATGACCGGCGCGCCCGGCCACATCGGCGCCTGGTTCACGATGATCGGCTCGTCGCGGTAGTAGATGGCCTTCACGCGAATGACGGGCTGCGGCCGGCCGGTGCCGATCGTGCCGCCGGAATAGTAGCCCGGCCACTCGCCGAACGGCCCTTCGGCCTGGCCGTCCTCCTCGAGCGGCGGGATCTCCCCCTCCACGGCGATCTCCGAGCCCGCCGGGATCGGCAGCCCGGTGATTGGCCCGCGCAGGACCGGCAGCGGCCGCTCGCGCAGCCCGCCGGTGTACTCCAGCTCCGACTTGCCCCACGGGATCTTCTGGTAGCCCGCGAGGAACGTGAGCGGGTCGCCGCCGAACACCGCGACGACCGGACAGGCTTCGCCCCGCTCCCAGTAGCGCTGGAAGATCAGGCGGCCGTGCTGCCCCGGGCTGACCCACAGGCCCAGGCGGTTGTGGTCGTGGACCTGCACGCGGTAGGTGCCGACGTTGATGAAGCCGCTGTCCGGGTCGCGCTGGATGATGGCGTCTCCTGTGCCGATGTAGCGGCCGCCGTCCTGGGCGTGGAAGCGCGGCGTGGGGAACCGCAGCAGGTCGACCGCGTCGCCCGTCAGCGTGTTCTCCAGCAGCGGGCTCGCTTGCACCTCGACGGGCGGGATCGGCTTGACGTCCCGAATCTTGCGCGCCGCCAGGCGCACCAGGTCGAGCTTCGGCAGGTCCGTCGGCAGGCCCAGCGCCAGCGCCACGCGCCGGTGCGACGCCAGCGTCAGGCTGGCCACGCGGTAGCCGGGCGGGTAGTCCTTGATGTGGTCGAACAGCAGCATCGGCGGGCCCGGCACGAGGTCGGCGGTGGCCTCGGTCAGCGCGCCGATCTCCAGGTCCCAGTCCGCGCCGTCGATCTGCCGCCAGTCGTCGATCTCCTGGCAGGCGGCGATGAACGTGCGCAGGTCGTCGAAGGTCGCTCCGGTCGGCGCCGCGGTCTCGACTGCCACTCTCTCCTCCTCTGACGAACCGGCGGGTGTCACGCCGCGCGCCGCCGTCTGTCCGCTACCACACACGCGATCCCAGGACGGGTCGAGCGGCCCGCGATTCACCGCGCGAGCCGGCGACGCGCGCAGTGCCGCACGTCGCGTCCCCACGGCGGCTCCCCGGCCGCCGGCGGTCTATTTGGCGAGCAGGTCCTTGCCGAGTTGCTGAGCGCGCTGGCGAGTGGGCAGCAGCTCTTCGTACTGGTGCGGCACGTAGTCTTGCAGGTGGCTGGGGTCGAGCGCGTCGGCGGGGCTCACGGGGGGTACGTCGGTGCGCCGGCTGTTGAACTCCACCAACGGCGCGAGCCGGGCCTGCGTGTCCCGCGTCAGCAGCCAGTTGGCGAAGACCTTGGCCGCGTTCGGGTGGGGCGCGCGGTTCATGAGCTGGATGCCGCCGAACCCGAGCGAGAGCTTCCGTGCGCCGCCCAGCCCCCGCACGTCGAAGGTCAAGCCCTGCTGCTGGAACAGGAGCAGCTCGTCGTCCGTCACGCCGATGCCGATGGGGTAGCGGCCGCGCACCACCCACTCGGCCAGCTGCCGATTGTCGCCGGTCACGGCCAGGTCCTGCTTGCTCAGCAAGTCCTGCACGTAATCCTCGCCATACGCGGCCAGCAGCGTCGTCAGCGTGCCCAGGCCGGCGCCGCCCGCCGGATCGGCGATCGCGATCTTGCCCCGCCAGCGCGGCTCGACGAGCTGCCGGTCGCTGCTCAGGTCGGCCTCCGACACGACGCCCCGGTTCACATAGGCCGTGGGCGACGACTGGGCGATGAAGGCCGGCAGGTACTGCTTCGCCGCGTCGGCGTAGAGTCCGTCGAAGCCGCCGAACCACTTGCTCTCGTCGGTGACCTCCGGCAGCACCAGCAGCGGCCGCACGGGGTCCAGCGCGCCCCCGTCGCGGGCCTGGAACACCTGCGGGTCCGGGCCGCCCACGCGCAGGTCCCAGAGGTACTGCCCGGCCGCGCGCTCCTGGAACACCCGCGGCCAGTAGTCGCGCGAGTTCTGCCCCGTCAGCTCGACCTTGATCCCCGGGTAGTCCTTCTCGAACAGCAGCAGCCCGTCGCGCCACAGCTGGCCCGGCGGGCCCGAGAGCACGAGCGTCCCTTCCTGCTTCGCCGCGGCGACCGTCTCCTCCCAGCCCGCCGGCGCGTCCGCCGGCGCCGCCGCGGCCGCTTCACCCGCCGCGCCCCCCGCCCCGGCGCCCCCGGCCGGCGCCCCGGCGGGCGCGCTCGCTGGCGCTGGCCCGCACGCGGCCACCAGCAGCACGATGCCGAGCGCCGCGGGGAGCCGCGCGCGGCGTACTCGCTGTCTGACCAACTTCGTTTTCTCCTCGTTACGCGCGTTCTGATGTATCGTGAACTCACGCCCAATCAGAATGCGCGTAACGGCCTGCTACGCCGGGCTCGGGACCTGGTGCTGCATCAGCACGTCGCGACGCTCGCGCGCCGACTCGTAGATCGCCAGGCAGACCTCTAGCGTGGCCTCGCCCCAGCGGCCGTCGTGGAACACCGGTCGGTCGTTGACCACCGCCTGGTACAGCTCGTTGATCTCCGCCTCGCGGGCGCTGCCCATCCGCTCCAGCGGGATCTCGCGCTTGCCGTCGTCGCCGTACAGGTACAGCCCGTCCGGCGACTGTCGCAGGTCGCCGCGCTGGCAGCTCACCAGCGTGATCCCGAAGAACGGCTGGTGCCGCTCGGCGTCGTCGTGCAGGTGCGCGAAGTCGCCCGCGCGCTCGCCCGCGTAGCGCATCGACTCTTTGAGCGACGCCTCGTCCGCCACCGCGCGCAGGCGGGCGCGCGTCTGGAAGTTGGTATTGGGATCGCGCGGTTGGCCGCCCTCGCCGACCCAGTAGTGCAGCTCGGCGGTGTCGAAGTGGGCGTACCCGTTGTACACGATCGTCGCGGGCGTCCCGTCCTCGAACTCCAGGAAGGCCGTGTACGCGCCCTCGCTGGGCCGCGACTCGTCCCAGATCGCGGCGCTGCCGCGCACGCTGCGCACCAGCCCCCCGCCGAGCAGCCGCACCACGTCCACCTGGTGCGGTCCCTGGATGAACACCGCCCCACCGCCGCGCCGGGTGTCCAGCTCGTGGGGCATGCGCGGCCGGTACATCAGGTCGGTGTAGTTCCAGGTGTGGATCATCCCCAGGCGGCCCAGTTCGCCGCTCTGCACGATCTCGCGCATCTTGCGGATCGGCGCGTCGAAGCTGTGGGTGTGGCCGCAGAGCAAGTACGTGCCGTTCCGCTCGGCGGCAGTGTTCATGGCCTCGCACTCGTCGAGGGTGAGCGCCATCGGCTTCTCGACGATGACGTGCTTGCCGTGCTCGGCCGCGCAGATGACGTGCTCGGCGTGCAGGTGGTTCGGCGTGCAGACGTAGAGGGCGTCGACGTTCGGGCTTCGGCACAGCTCTTCGACGCTCAGGAACGTTTCACCGCCGAAGTCGCGCTCGAACTGGTCGAGCGCCGCCCGCCGCACGTCGCTGGCGGCGACGATGCGGGCCTGGGGATTGTTCACCAGGTACGGCAGGATCTGGGTGCTGGCCACGCCGAGCCCGGCGATGCCAAAGCGCAACTGGGTAGCCATCCGAGTCTCCCACGCGCGCGCTGATGGATAGGCCAATAGCCGGTTACCGGTCAACTGTTCTGTGCTGGAAGCTCACACGCGGCCGCTGAGCCGTGTCGAGGAGCTAGGCGCCGGCCACGGGCGCCGGCGCCGCCCGTCCCTCGGGCCGCCACAGCGAGCGCCAGTCGGCGCGGTCGGGCATCACTTGCGACGTGACGACGTGGTGCGCGAAGCGATTGGCGGCCGGGTCGCGCACGACGTGCTGCGGGTCCTTGCCGGCCTGCACGTCCGCGATGGCGCGCAGGAGCTGCCGCCGCGCGAGGATGATCGCCTTGTCGGTGTAGCCCAGGTGCTCGGTCGTGCGGTCCTGGATCGGCCCCTCGCCCTCGGTGGCGAACGCGTCGTGCGCCGGGAAGAACGCGCCCATGCCGATGAAGCTGCGCGTCCGCATCTCCTCCCGGTCCTGCAGATAGCGGTTCGCCCGGTTCCGCACCAGGCGATGGTCGGCCGTCAGGTTGGCGGCGTAGGGCCGGTGCATCGCCTCCTTGTCCAGGGCCCGCTCGCGGCTGAAGCTGATCATGTACTTCCAGTGGTGCGTGTCGTCGATCGGCACGTGCCAGTTGACGCTGTAACCCTCCCCACCCGTCTGGCCGGGGAACGAGCTGAGGTTGGGCATGATGAAGTTCGAGGCGCGCACGTAGATCTCGCCCGGCCCCACCTTGCGCACCGTGAAGATGCGCACTCCGTAGTCCGTTTCCTCGATCTCGATGGTCGGCGACGTGTCGCTGCCGTACAGCCGGTTGGTCGTCGTGCTCGTGCCCGCGACGTCTTTGGTGACCAGGCGCAGACGGCTGGGGTCGTCCTGCATCATGTAGTGCAGGAACGATAGGTGGGCGGGGTCGATGTTGCCCTCATTGGCTTGCAGATAGTTGCACTCGTGGAACGCCTTGTTCACGTAGCGCTGCGTGGCGGGGACGGTCAAGAACTCGTAGGCCGGCAGGAGCGGCGGCTCGCCCGGCCCGAGGTAGGCGAAGATCAGCTCCGCGGCCTCCAGGCACGGATAGGCGGTGTGGCGCACGCGCTGGCAAAACGTGCTGCCCGCCGGCTCGCCCGGCTGCTCCCGGCACTGGCCGGTGCGGTCGAACAGCCAGCCGTGGTACAGGCAGCGCAGCCCCCCGTCCTCCAGCCGCCCGTAGCTGAGGTCCGCCCCGCGGTGCGGGCAGTGCAGGCCGA
>Ga0209062_1001119_pt1 | contig 54176 bp, 42 predicted proteins | sample Coa_R2_2_FD_187158 | JGI IMG/M metagenome (GOLD analysis project Ga0209062, IMG submission 187158) | Surface soil microbial communities from Centralia Pennsylvania, which are recovering from an underground coalmine fire - Coalmine... | ecosystem: Environmental > Terrestrial > Soil > Unclassified... | reverse complement strand
ATCAGCCCGGAGCTTCTGAAGAGGGTGACCGCGCAGGAACAGGCCATAAAAGAAAGCCGCTTCGTATCGAGGCTCGGTTAAATTAGATTCAGGAGCTAACATAAGAATCCCGTCACGGCTTTACCAGCTGATCCGAATGCAAGTTAAAGGCAATCTTGCATCCCTTTATCGCACCAGACACCGTAAATAAGTACGAAACCATATGGTAAACGCTTTGTCAAGCCCTCAGGCAATAATCATGCGGGTACGAAAGGGAAGCAGTACCATAAAAACTCCGAAATTTGCAATAGGCACGAAGGGCAGGTTAACATAAGGTTTTGGCGGACATCATCCATTATCCATAGCGAAAAGCAAAGTTCATGATCCCAAACAATCTGCGAATTGAAGACGCTGCTTTGAAGCCCATTGCCGAGAAGGTTTTTTCCGGCGAACGCCTGACGTTTGACGATGGCCTCTCGCTCTTCCGCTCGAATGACCTCCTGGCTATCGGTTACTTGGCGCATTATATCCGACAGAAGCTGCACGGTAGTCGAACCTACTTCAATGTGAACCGACACATCAATCCCACTAACGTCTGCGTGGCAAGTTGCCGTCTTTGCGCGTTTGGACGTAAAGCAGGCGCTGCTGGCGCCTATACCATGTCGCTGGAAGAGGCTTTTCGCAGAGCCGGTGAAGGCTGGACAGAAGCAATCACAGAATTCCACATTGTCGGGGGACTTCATCCTGATCTATCGTTTGATTATTATGTGAATCTGATTCGCGGCCTGAAGGAGCGCTTCCCCACGGTCCATTTGAAGGCTTTCACGGCGGTTGAGATTGCCTATTTCTCTCAGCGAACCCGCCTCACCTACCGTCAAATCCTGGAAAGGCTCAAGGAAGCGGGATTGGGGTCGCTGCCGGGCGGTGGCGCAGAGATTTTCGCTCCGGCCACTCGCCGCCGGATCTGCGATCATAAAATCGGAGCCTACGCCTGGTTGAAAGTCCATCGGACAGCCCACGAACTGGGTCTACACTCCAATGCCACCATGCTTTACGGCCACATTGAATCCGATGAAGATCGCGTGGATCATTTGTTGCAGCTTCGCGAGCTTCAGGATGAGACGCACGGCTTTCAGGCTTTTATTCCCCTTAAGTTTCACCCTGCGCACACGGAACTCGGCAGGGATGTGGGCTATCGCGATACGACCGGCTTCATGGACTTGAAGAATGTAGCGGTAGCCCGGCTTTTACTCGACAATTTCCCCCACATCAAGGCTTATTGGATCATGTTGACACCCCGCGTTGCGCAAGTAGCGCTGCGCTTTGGGGCGGACGACCTTGACGGTACCGTCGTCGAAGAAAAGATTTACCACGATGCCGGAGCCACCACCCCCCAGGTAATGACCCGCCAGCAACTTGTTCGTCTCATCCGGGAAGCGGGACAGGAGCCTTGTGAGCGTGATACGCTCTATCGCCCCGTCACGCGTACTGAAACCTCCGTTGCCGTTCAAGTCTGAAAAAATCCGTAGAAAACTCGCCACAGTGGACACAGCGCACCGCCCTGTAGCCTATGCTAAATCTCAAATTTCAGATTAAGGCCGTAACGGTTACGAAGGTAAGTGAGAGCAATTGCGGGCCAGCTGATCTGAATTTTGTCTGTCATCATAAGCCCGGCGAGGAATCTTTCGCCTGATCCCTCCGTCCTTACCGTCACGCAAACGGTGGTCCCGAGATGGATTCCTGATTCCACGGGAATGACCGTGGGATCTCCATACACTCCGCGGAGACTTATGTTCTTTCCCAGCCAGTTCTTTACAAGAATCCCCTAGCCTCCTTAATCAAGGGAAAAAATTCCTCTCCTCTCGAGTAGGAGCAGAGGGATGGTGAGTGGGGTGATGATCTGGCCCCCACTGTAAATCATTAAACAGGGCAAGACACTAGTCTTCGCCGCGCGGCTCAGCGTGAATGCTGACCTTGACGATCTGTGGAAACTCTTTGCGGAATCTAAATTCCAGTTCATCGGTGATCTCATGCGCGCGCGAGAGCGGTAATTGAGGATCTAAAGTGCAGTGGATGCTGACCACGATGCCATCTTCCACCTGATGGACGACCAACGCATGACAATCGAGCAGTCCGGGAGTTTTCTTCGCAATCGCAAGCAGTTTCTTTTCCATCCCCTCCTGTAACCAAGCTGCCTCCCGAGCCCGTTCCACGCGATTCCGCATGGGCTCGATATGAACGTTCACCTCGTGGACCTCGGGGATTTCCCGCTTGATTTCGGTTTCGAGCTCCGTAGCCTTTCGATGAGCGGCTTCCAGAGTTAAACTCGGCTCGAGCTCCAGATCGAGATTTAGATTGACTTTTCCCTTCACTTCGAGAGGGGTCACATCATGAATTTGGAAGTTATTACGATGGGCCACGGAGCGGATCTTTTCAACCAGATTGCCAGCGGAAGGCTTCTGCGGTGTGGAATGGATGACAATATCAGCGCCCGGAAACAATTCTCGAACTTTGGATTCAACGACATCTTCTACCGCCTGCGCGTGTTCCAGCGGGATGTTGCTTTGCAGCATCAGGTCCAGATCCATAAAAAGTCGGTTGCCGCTCTGCCGGACTCGGATGCGATCATGCTTCAGAACTCCTGGAACTCCAGAAATGACTTTTGCGACCCGGCTGGCAATTCCAGCCGGCGCAGCATCCATCAAAGCATCGAGAGTTCTCTTGCCCAGCCGGAGGCTGATGTAGACAGTGAGGCCCGCCACGACCAAAGCAGCCGCAGGGTCTGCGGCGCGGAGCCAGAGAATTCCTCGGCGCTGGGAAATCAGAATGAGAATCAATCCCAGAATCACCGAGCTCGAACTATAGATGTCGGTTGAAAAATGCAGCGCATCGGCTTCAAGCGCCTGGCTGCCATACTTCTGCGCCGTGTGCGAAAGTGACCGGGAACGAAACGCGTCCACCAGGATCGAGATCAGCATCACAGCGAAGGCCCAGAAAGAAGGGTTTACGTGGACCTCGTTAAAAAGGAGGCGACGAATGGCTTCAACGACGATCCACGCGCAGGTGACAAGCAACAGCCCTGTTTCCACGAAGGCGGAGAGGTGTTCAAATTTCCCGTGACCGAAAGGATGAGTCGAATCGGCAGGCCTGTCCGCCAGGCGGACTGAAATGTAGGTTACCAGCGCGGCGACAAGGTCCAGAGCGGAATGCGCAGCCTCCGAAAGAATGCCAAGGCTTCCTGTCAGTAGGCCGACAGCCACCTTGAGCCCTGTCAGGAGAGCCGCTGCAAGTAGAGACGCCAAGGCAACGGCCTGCTTTTCCCGGGTGGGGACACCAGGCTCTGGTCGGCTGAGTGAATTGAACATTGATTTCTCATTATAGACCTTCCCTTGGTCAATGGAGAGACAGCCCGCATTTTGGCGCACAAACGCGGCGTAATTGCCTGTGAACTCTCTTGAATCTTGAACATCTCAAAAGCGGAATTTCAGTTGAACCTGATAGGCACGCGGCGCGATAAAGTGCGTGCCACTGAAGGTGGAGAGGAAATTATAGAGATCTTCGCTGTTCGCCAGGTTGATGACCGTAAAACGCAAGTCTGCCTTATAGCGGTCCGTATGGAAGATATTGTCCATACCGATTCCGATATCAAAGAGGTGATGGGCCGCGATGCGGGGCGGATTCGTATCAGGATTGAAAGTTCCGGGAGCCGGAATCACCAGGCGTATGGCGCCCCACTGAGGATAGGGTAGATTGCAGGAAGTGATCGGGTTGGTCAGAGTCGCAAAATTACTGCCACAATGGAATCCAATCGCCGCCTGTTGATCCGCATCAAGCGTCAAAGCCGAGGCAAGGTCCGGCACGGAACCCGCAACCAGGCCACTGTCATACCGCCACATAAACGCCACCCAGGGTCCGTGCTTCGGGAATTGATATTGCAAGTGAGTTGACTGTTCGAAAACTTCATCATGATCGATGCGGAACACCTGGGTGTCAATCGGACTATTAAAGATCACTCCGCCATTTTCAGGAGGGAAGTAGCGGGCTCGCGTATGTCCCATCACAGAGTATGCGGTGAGACCGTGCAAGTTTGCCAGGTTGATGCGGCCCCCAATCCCATCGATCTTAGACTTGTCCCAGGTAATTGGAAACGTCAACGGAGTGTTGAAGAGCACATCGAAGTCATAGGCGTTGTGCGTGAGCTTATAGAAATAATCCACGTCCACAACCGCCCAGCGCCCGATTGCCTGTTCAAATCCTGCACTATATTGATTTCGCCTGCCGGGCTGCAAGGGCGCGCTGGCGAGCGCTCCGAAAACATTGGTGGCGAGGCCCCCGGCGCCGGTTTCACTCGACAGAACCAGATTTTCATTGTATGGAGTCTCCAGAAACCGACCATAAGACAACCGCAGGACAGTGTTGGTGCGCTTGATCCCATAGGCCACACCGACTCGCGGCTCCAATTGAACGGCGCGGCTGATTCCGTCATACCAGTCGCGGCGCAAGCCCAGATTGAAAGTCCATTGGTGGAGTGTGATGTTATCCTGCGCGTAAAAGGCTGGCTCGCGGATGGCCGCGCGGCCATGAAAATCAAACGGGTGGCCCCCACGTGTCAAGTCAAAAGGAAGCAGCCCCGACAAAAAGGCGGGGTTTGTCTGATAGCCTGCCGGAGCGCAAGCAGCCGGACTAGTGATCGTCGGGAGGGTTACCGGCGTGCCGCTGGTCGTCAGGCAAACCGGGTTAAACGTGGGATCCGTCACACCAAGGTTGAAACCCTCCGTAAGAGCAGTATACCGATATTGGAATCCAGCCTTGGCGTTGTGAATCCCTCTGGCGTAAGCGAGATCAAGAGCCATTCCATAAACGCCTAACCGACGATCCTGTGCAAGGGTAGCGGGCCGGTCAGAGAAAACATCCGAACTGGGGTAGTACTGCACATGGTCCACTCGAGCATAGGGCGTAAAGTCGAGCAACAGCGAAGGGCTGAACAGGTGTGTATATCCGGGCGCGATGTTGAGGGAGCGGATCTGCTGGCGTTGGTCCTGCCCCGCCGCCAGTTGCTCGTAGGTATTTGGAATCTGAAACCAGGAACGCGAGGCTTGAAAATTCAGGTGCAACGTGTCAGCGGTGGTGGGGTTAAAGTCAACCCGATCGAAGGCACCCTCTCCGTTGCCCTTATCGTGAAAGTTCGTGAATTCCGGGGAGTCCAAAAAGCGGCTGCTGTTTGTAAAGTAGCTTGCCAGGAAGTTTCCCCATTTCTTTCCGCCCGTTCCAAGGGTGAAGCCCGTGGTTGAGGTGCCAAACGATCCATATTCTTCGGAAAAGGTGCCGTGAGGCGGTGTGTCACCCAGTCCAGAGCGGCTGACCGCATTGATCACCATGCTGTCTTTGTCACCGTATTGCGCCTGGGCTACTCCGGTTACAACCTCCAGCGATTGAATGGCATCCAGCGGAATCTGGTTTGAAAAGATTTTACTGTACTGGTCTGTAATGGGCTGGTTATCGAGAGAAATCTGGGCTTCGGCGTGATCACCCAGAGGGTGAAAGAAGCCGTTGGCATCCGCCACCACCAGTGGTGAGGTGTTGGTCACGACTTCGCTCAAGCCGATACTCTCGTTTGCAACCGGCAATTTCTCAATCAGAGTGCGGTTGACATCCGTATGCGCGGTAGGCGTCTGCTCGAGCAGGTCCGCAGCCTCTCCTGTTACCGTGACTGTGGTCGTTCCAGCAGCGATCTGAAGGCTGAATTTTAAATGGACGGGCACCGAGGTTCGCACCGTCACATCCTGGGCTGCCGTCTGGAAACCAGGGGCACTGACAGAGAGATGATAAGGGTTAAATGGCACGTTATCAAATCTGAACTGACCCGAACTGTCGGTTTGCAGGGAGCTTTCATAACCGCTCACCGGATTCTGAATTTTGACCGTTGCTCCCTTGATGGCGGCTCCGGAAGGATCAAGCACCGTGCCTTGAATCGTCCCCGAAGTCCCCAAGGTTTGGCCAAAGCCCGAGAATCCCAGCAGAAATATGAAACATCCAAGCGCCACAATACGCAGCGAGATGCGTTGGAAAGTTGAGTTCTTAAACTGACTGGTTAGCGCGTGAATTAACATACCTTCTCCTTTCAAGCACAATGGGGACCGAATTCATGAGCCTCACAAATCACCGCGACGTTCAACTCTGGCGCGACGCTTATGCCATCGCTGGAATCTCGAACGCTACAGCAAGTGAGTCACAATGATTTGCAGTTCTCAGGGGTCGGCGCGTGATGGAGACACCAGGAGAAGTGAGGAGGGTCTCTTCCGGAATGAAGCTGAAGCGCGACCTGAAAGACACAGGAAAAAGGTGTGGGTTCGAGGCGTTGCTCGGTGTAGACCGGGGCTGCAATGTGAATGTTCGAAGTGGGATTAACTGACCCTTGCCGGGCGATCTGGCAGGCGGGGCAGGGCTGGGGAGGATCCGGGAGCGATACGAGGTCTGCATGAGTCTGCCGCATCGCCTCGCGCTTTTCCTGCCGAAGCAAGGTCAGCGTATGATGGTGAAGCTGTGTCACAAAGAACAGATGGAGCTGCACCACCACCGCCGCCCACACCGCCAGGCTGTAGGCGCACCGTTTTCGATTCTGGAGTTTGCGTTTACGAAACAATGGCGGATCTAATCCTTTTCTCTCGTGACCTTACCCATATCAAAAGCATTGGATGAGATGGACCGCCTCCCGGTTAGCTGAAAAAACGCATAGCTTTTCGCACAAATCCTCTATACCTGCAGCACGTCGTTGTCGCGAGCCACAATTTCATAGAGTGCCGGTCCCGCAAAGATTCCCAGAAAGAGCCGGGAAATGAGGCCGGCAACAATCACTATGGCGAAAGGCCGCTGTGTATCGGAACCGATATTATGTGAGAGCGCTGCTGGCAGCAGACCCAGGCAAGCGACGAGAGCCGTCATCATGATCGGGCGCAACCGCAGCAGGGAGGCCTCCACTGTGGCCGTGTGAATGTCGAGGCCCTGGAGCCGCAACTTGTTGATGTAACTGAACAGGATGACCGCGGTTTCTACCGCCACTCCCATCAGGGCCAGCAATCCCAGGGCTGATGAGACGCTGAAGGGCGTATGAGTAAGCTTCAATGCCACCAGAGCTCCCACAGGTTCAGTCATCACCACTCCAAGGGCTGTGATGATGGGAAATTTGACGTTGCCATAGAGGGCAAAGAGGATGAGGAAAATCAGAAAGACGGTGAGAGGACCAATGACCCTGATCTGTTTCCTGGCGGCCAGATATTCGCTATACTCGCCGCCCCAGGTCATCTGGTAACCCGGAGGCAAGTGAACCGACTTTCGGACCGCTTTTTGTCCGTCCCTCACGGCTCTGGCCAGGTCGCGGCCCTCAATGCTGTATTGTACGCCGATGTAGCGGGAGTTATTCTCGCGGTAGATGAAAGCCGCGCCGTTGCCGATGCGAACATCCGCGACCTGACTGAGAGGAATCTGTTGCCCTCCGGGATCTGCCACGAGGAGGTTGGAGATCTCCCTTTCGCTGCTGCGAAACTGCGGTTCCATCCGTACGACCAGGTCAAACTCCTTTTCCCCCTGAATCACTTGAGAGACAGCTTGTCCTCCGACCGCGGCCTGGACCACTGCCTCAACATCGCTGACGTTAATGCCGTAGCGCGCGCACTTCGCACGGTCCACATCCACCAATAGACTGGGCTGGCCGAGTTCGCGCACCACTACGAGATCGGTGAATCCCGGTACTTTCTCCAAAGTTCTTTTCACTTCCAGGGCCTTTTCCTGCAGGACGCGAAGGTCCGGACCATAAATTTTCACAGCCAGAGCGCTTTTCAGTCCTGTCAGGGCTTCGTCCACAGCGTCTTCCGCGGGCTGGGTATAGTTGAAAATGATGCCCGGAAAGGATTGCAATTTGGCATTGATGGCGTGGATGAGTTCTTCCTTGTTGCGAATGCGGCCCGTCTTCCATACCCGGTCTTTGTAGGGATGCAAACCGACATAGAACTCATCATTAAAAAACCCTGTAGGATCAGTACCGTCATCCGGACGCCCCAATTCCGAGGCAACGGTCGTAACTTGTGGGAATGACATCAGCACATCACGAATCTGGGGTGAGATTTTGGCGGCCTCTTGCCAGGAAATGGTATAAGGCATGGTTGCCCTCACCCAGATGGCACCCTCATCCATATGAGGCATAAACTCCGCGCCGATATAAGGAACCAGGAGAAGGCTGGCGACAAAGATCAGCGCAATGATCAGAACCGTGAGCTTGGGATGTCTCAGGCTGCGTTCCAGTTCTCGCCGGTAGAGATTCCTAACCCACTCGTAGGGACGGTTCATTCTTTCCCGCACCCCACTCCTGAACCAATAGGAGGCCAGGACAGGCACCAGTGTAAGACTGAAGATCAGTGAGCCCAGCAGAGCAAATGACATCGTATCTGCCATTGGCCGAAACAGCCTTCCGGATGCACCTTGTAAGGCGTAAATCGGGAGATACCCCGAGATAATGACCGCAATGGAATAGAAAATGGGCCGGTCCACGTCACGCGCCGCGTCCAGAATGACGTCATAGAGACGAAACGTTTGGTCGCTGCGCTCGCTCATCTCGCGATAAATGTTTTCCATCATGACGACCGTTCCGTCAACAATGATGCCGAAATCGATAGCTCCGATGGAGAGCAGATTCGCGTCCACTCCTTTTGCGTGCAGCACAATAAACGCAAACAGAAGCGACAGCGGAATGGTCAGGGCAACGATGACGGCGGCGCGGAAACTGATCAGGAAAGCGATCAGTACGATAACCACCAAGACCATGCCGCGCACCAGGTTGTCTTCAACGGTATCTGTGGTGAGCTTCACCAGGTCGCTGCGGTCATAATAGGGAACAATTTTCACATCCGGCGGAAGGACGGAACGGTTCAGGTGCTCCGTCATTTTTTCCACACCTCGCAGGACATACTGGGTCTTCTCTCCGGTTCGCATCAGAATGACTCCCTCCACGGCGTCATTCTGATGCATATAGCCGAACTCACCCAGACGAGGGGCGTGGCCAATCACCACATGACTGATATCCCGAATGCGGACTGGAGCGCCGTTCTGGCTAGCAACCACGATGTCGCCAATATCTTCCGTATCTCGAACCAGCCCCAGGCCGCGGACGTAATAGAATTGCCCACCCTGTGAATAGAAGCCACCACCCGTATTGGCATTATTTGCGGCGAGCGCCTGCATCACCTGGGGAACTGTCAGGTGAAAGTTGAAGAGTCGCGCTGGGTCCAGAAGCACCTGGTACTGCATCACAGTGCCGCCGAAGCCGGAATCATCCGCAACGCCCGGGACTGAGCGATAAGCCCGCTCAAGCACCCAGTCCTCCAGTGTCTTCAACTGCATAGGCGTCCGGTCAGGGCTTTGCAGCACATAGCGGTAGATCAAATCGCTGGGACTGGATAAGGGAGCCAGCGTGGGTGTAACTCCGGGAGGCAGGTTCAACTGGCTTAACCGCTCGAAGGCCCGTTCACGACAGAAGTATTTGTCGGTGCTGTAGCTGAAGGTGAGGATAACGTCTGAAAGGCCGTAAAGCGAAATAGAACGCATTGTGGTGAGATTGGGAATCCCGTTCATTTCCACTTCAACAGGAACGGTCACCAAGCGCTCCACTTCCTCGGCGGCGTGACCCGGCCATTGAGTGATGATTTCAACCATGGGAGGCGAGAGGTCGGGATAGGCTTCAATAGGCATGTGGATGAAAGAAACGGCACCTACCAAAGCAATGGCAACCGTCATCAGAAGAATCAGGAAGCGCTGATGCAGGGCGAAATGGACAATGCGGTGAATCATGATCGAGGGTTTATTGCCCGTCTGCGAGTGATCAGGACTATTCGCGAAGCAAGACGATCTCCAGGCCCAATGGATGCTCTAAGGCAATGTGAAGGACAAGCCGATCTCCTTCAATGCTGGAATGAGTTTCCGAACTCCAGAAACAGGCTGCCGTCAGCCACCACCTGCTCCCCCTCGCTGAGACCGCTTAAAATCTGGGTTCTGCCATCCTGGGTTTGGCCGATGGTCACCAGACGGCGGGCAAATTGCTGTGGCCCGGCAACCGCATAAACAAACGGCTGGTTTTCCGCATTTCGCAACACGGCAGAGTCAGGAACGGTGAGCGCGTGATGCAGTTCGCCAGCGTTCACTATAACCGTCACGTACATGTCTTTCTTCAGCCGTTGCCCGGGGTTTTGCGTTACAACCCGCACCTGCAAAGTCCGGGTAGTCGGATCAAGTGCTGATGCGATATAAGAAATGCGGCCATGAAAAACCATCGGGTAAGCGTCTGTCTCAATGATGACCGGGTCGCCAAGATGAATGTAGGCCAGGTCATGTTGATAGACATTGGCCAGTACCCACACGGTGCGCATGTTGGAGATGGTGAAACATTGTGTGGTACCGCCCTGGATTAGTTGCCCGGTGGAAACGGACCGTTCCACGACCTCGCCGGTGAGTGGCGCGAGCACGGGGATTTCCGGCGAGGCGGGGTTTTTAAGCACTTCCTGCGGGCTTTCCAGTCCCAGGACTTTTAACGCCTGCCAGGCGGCGGTCAGGTCAGCCTGCGCCTGCTCTTCGGCTGACTGCGCCTGTTCAAGATCGCGCATCGCGATGGCGTGATGCGCATAAAGGTCCTGCGCCCGGCTGTAATTCTTCTGGGCAAGCCAGTAGGCATCGCGAGCTTTCACGTAATCGGAGCGCATCTGCGCATATTGCGGGCTGCTGACATAAAGCATCGGCTGGCCCGTGTGAACGATCTCTCCTGGAAAGGCCACCACGCGGCTCACCACACCGGTGACCTGGGTAATCACCGGTGTGGTTTCAAAATTGTTGTACGTGACAGAACCCGTGAGTCGCAGCTTGTTCGGAAGGTTCCGAACCTCGACGCGGACAATTTGCAAATGATTCATCTGTGCCGCGGGAATCGTGAAGAGCGAAGCGGTATCTGTTCCTGCCGGAGCGTTTTGCTGGGATTGGGAAGAGGAATTCGCTGAAACGGAACGACCTTTGCATCCGGAGAGGGCAAGCAGCAAACCACATGCTGAAAGGATCACCAGCGCTTCCGCCCGCTTGCCGCACAGGCCAGACGTCGATTTCATCGACAGCTTCTGAACCCGTAGCCAGCAAGCAGGATAAGACTCATCAGGCTCAAATCTCATGGCAAATTCCTTGTTCCCACAGCTTCCTTGAGCTGCTCAATGGAGGTCATATAAGCAGCCAGGACCTGGCGATAAGCCAGTTGCGTCGCCCGGTAGCTGCGTTCGGCATCGAGGAAGTCTAGCAGGCTCGCAGCGCCGCGACGATAAGCGTATTCACTGATATCCCGTGATTCCTGAGCCTCTTTGAGATAACCTGAAAGGTAAAGCTTCACTACCTGAGCATTAGTTTGAAAAGCCGCAAAGGCGTTCTGCACATCGGTTAACACCTGGTCTTCAGTGGCCTGCTGAAGCTGCTGGGATTGAGTGATGGCGTAGTGCGTTCGCGCGATTTCTCCCTGGTTGCGATTGAAAATCGGGATTTCAATGTTGGCGAAGAGGCTGGCGTTATTCAGAGCGGAAACGTGGGTATAGTTAAGCTGTGTCGTAAGATCGCGCTTGCCATCGGCTTTGGCCAGGGTGTATTGGCTTTGAGCCGCGGTGACGGTTTGCTTGGCCGCCAGAAGATCAGGACGCATTTGAAGCGCCCGCGCCTCCAGATCAAGCAGGTTCACCTGAAGCGGAGTGTAAGCAAGCTGGCCGATCACATCGTAACGGGCGGGCAGGGCGTCATAGCCGACCAGTTGGCGGAGACTGGCCAGCGCCTGGACTAACGCTACCTTGGCTGCGGAAACGTCCGTCTGAAACTGAAGCAACTGTAACTTGGTCTTTAAGAAGTCCCCTTCGCTGATGTCGCCCGCTTTATATTGTGCGGCGCTGATATTGACTGTGTTCTCGAAACTTTGAAGGTCCTGCTGGGCAAATTGCAGGGTCGATTTGGCAAGAAGAACGTTTATGAATTGCTGGGCAACATTAAAAGTAAGCACCCGTTCATCGTCGGTGACTTGAGTGGCTGCTACAGCGGTCTGGTCGCGGGCGGCGCGCATGCGAGCTTGCCGTTTGTGGCCGCGTTCAATCGTATAGGCAACGCCAACGTCGAACTCGGAGATGGTGTTCAGGACGGAGCCATTCAGGCTGCTGGGACTGAAAAAGGGGACAAAGAGCGCATCTGTAAATAGGACCGGATTCGGGCGAAGCGAAGCTGTGACTTCCTCCGCCCGACTCTGCTGGATGGTGGTGCGCGCCGCGAGCAGGGAATGATTATGCGCAATAGCCAGACGGATGGCTTGTTCCATGTCGATCCGCACGGGCGGCGGATTCTGAGCGTTGAGGGGTTCAATTCCCGAAATGAGGCAAAGAGTCGCAGCTACTGCGAAAAGAATTATGCAAACGGGGGGTCCCGAGTGAACACAACCCTGATCCCTGGCCAGCGCCAGCTTGTGGCGCCGGGCCTCATGGATGCAGAGCGTGTTTGCCCATAGCAGCTTGCAAAGAGATGCGGAAGATAGACTTTTCTTGGATGGAACCAATGATCCACCTCCTGAATGATTCAGCCGTCATGGAGAGACAGCGCTACCCGAATCATTCAGCGAGGGGAGGTGCGCGCACGGGGAGGATCGAAACGGAGAGGTTTAAAAAATACGTCAGGATTGCAAAAGGATGGAAAATAACGTTGCCAGAAAGCTGGATCACCGGACCGTTAAGCGTCGGCCGGGCGGCACTTTGACGCACAATCTGGCAAACAACGCAAAGCGACCCATCGGGAGTAGCTGGAGGAGATTTCGACTTGGCGCCCGCGATCTTGATGGTGTGCTGCCCGGAAACCGCGGGGTACCCGTGGCTGTGCAACTCCGCTGCGAACACCAGTTGGAGTTGCCCCAATAAGACGAACCACGCGATTGCCGCATAGAGCCAGCGCCACCGGTTCCGCCGATTTGCTGTGTTCCACACCATCGGAAGGAAATGTCTTCCTTACTCTTTTCCGCAAGCTTCAAGGGGCAATCCCCTGTGAATCTCACGTAGGGCTTATGTTAGCGAAGAAATTGGAAGCTTTCAACTAGCATGACTTTGTGGAGGATTGCGGTTGATGCCGCCATCTAATCCCACAAAGCAGCATGTGAAGGACAGGATTAGGAAGGAGTCGCATGAGTCCTGGTTGCAGAAAACTTGTGATGTTTTTGAAAATACAGTTGCGCGTCAGCCGCTTCGATAACATCCCGGAGCTCTCCGCCGGGATTTAAGGTAGCCACACCGTAGCTCAGGCTCAGCCTATAATCCTTTTCCCGGAAGAAATCGTTCCACTCGTAAATGACGTCCCGAAGTCGATCCACGCTGTTTTGGGCTTCCATCTCGTTCGTTTCAGGAAGAAGCACTAGGAATTCATCGCCTCCATAGCGCGCTACGACATCAGAACTGCGAAATGTCCTCTTCAGCAGGCGGGCAACTTCTATCAAGATCTTGTCGCCAAAGGGATGCCCAAACCGGATATTGGCTGATTGAAAGTCATCGATATCGATCATTAGAATTGTCAGTTTCCTTCCGTAACGGTTGGCGCGGCTTACTTCCTTGGGGAGCATTAAGTCGAAGTATTGGCGATTAAACAATTCCGTCAAAGGGTCGAGCAGGGACAGAGACTCCGCGGCCTCGCTTTGAATAAGCCGGCGTACCAGCTCTTCGCGCGCATTCTGTAAGTCTCGCTTCCTATCGAGCGCATAAATGTTGAACAAAATGATGAGCGTGACGAAGCCGAAGAAAAGCTGCGGCAGGAAACGTCGGTCAATTCGAACCGTGCTGATACCCCACATGACATTGGGAAGCACCAAGGCCAGAAATCCCGCCGCCACGATCAAGAACATCAGCAGTCCGATGGACCACATCTGCAAGTCGGTATGGTCGAGGGTTCGAATCTCCTGGATCAACTGCTGGAATCGCGGGAGGGACTCCTCATTCCTTGCAGGTCGCATTCCCAGATCTCCACGCCGCTGTTGTCGGCAGAATTCCCTGCAAACAGGAGGGATTGTATGAGAGAGGCGGGTCTGATGCGGCTGGCGCTAAAGGCCGCTCTTATCTCCTTTTCCGGCTGCTCAGCGTTGCGGTTACTTTTTGGCGGTTTCCGCGAGGGCTTGGTCAACGGTCTTGAAGAATTCTTCAGGTAGCATCGCGCCCGGAATCATCCTGCCGTTGATGAAAAAGGTGGGGGTGCTTGCTACGCCCAATTTCTCCCCTTCCTGAAAGTCCTGCCGCACGTGAGGTAGCGAGGATTTGGCGCTGAGGCAGGTGGAGAGCTTCGTGCGATCCAATCCAGCCTGCGCCCCCAAATCCAGCAGTTGCTGGGTGGCGGTATCCTTCTGGATAGACTTCTGGTTCGCAAAAATGAGCGAGCGGTAGGCCAGAAATTTTGGGGGGTCGATCTCATATGCGCATTCGTCGGCCACGGCAGCTTCAACGGCCCAGGGATGCAGGTTAAAGAGCGGGTATTCCTTGAAGATCACGCGCACCTTGTTGCCATACCGAGGCAGCAGTTGCTTTTCGATGAACTGTTGCATCTCGGCGCACATCGGACATTCCAAGTCCGCATACTCCACAATCGTCACCGGAGCGTTAGCCGGTCCCACGCTAGGCTCGCCCTGGGTACGGATCATGCGTTCCACTTCCACGCGCGGATCCGAATTTAACCCATAGATGTTTCCCTGAATCAGATAGCGACCGTCGTTTGAAACGTAGAATTCCTGAGAGGCTCGATTCTTGCCATCCTCGACTGTCACCGTGGTCAGCTCGAAGCCGGGAAAGATGGCAGGGCGCAGAGGCGAAACTTGAATGGTGGCGGTATTCGCCACTGAAAAGCGCTCGCGCAGATAATGGGCAATCTTATCCCTCAGTGCCTGGTCTGCGCCAGTGGTCGCGCCGGAATGGCTTTGAGCACACAGCGCGAGGATGCTGACGCTGAGAGTGAGAAGAACTCCGAGTTTTATTTTGAGATTTGACCGCAGAATGAAAGCCTCCTCGGATGAATGGGAATCCCGGAGTTTATGCCTTACCCTGCCCGTAACCTGAATAGGCGGACGCCCGACGAATCAATAGACTTGCGAACCTCTAGTGAGCGTGGCGGAGCGCTGCATCGATGACCTTGTAAAACTCCGCCGGCGGCTGAATTCCCACCACCATCTTACCGTTGATGAAACACGTGGGCGTGCTGGTCACCTGAAGCTCATTCCCTTCGCGTAGGTCGGCTTCCACTCGGGAAAGGGAAGCTTCAGAATCCATGCAGGCGGCAAGCTTCAGGCGATTGAGGCCAGCGTTCTCGCCGAGCTGAAGCAACTGATCGCGCACGTTGGTGACATTAATTTCCGATTGGTGGGCAAAGATGGAACTGCGATAGCGGACAAACGCTGAGGGGTCAAGTTCATAGGCGCACTGGCTCGCAATTGCCGCTTTGCGGGACCAGGCATGCATGGGAAGCGGGAACTCTTTGTAAACAAGCCGGATTTTGTTCTGATAGCGCGGCAACAGATCATTCTCCAGAAACGGTTGCAGACGCGCACAGGTGGGGCACTCCAAATCTGCATATTCCACAATCGTCACCGGGGCATTGGCCGGCCCGGAACACGGTTGATTCCGGGTATTAATCATTCGCTCGATCTCACGGCTGGTTCGCACGATAAAGACCGTACCCAGCGCCGCAAAGCGTTTATCTTTGGTGATGTAGAATTCGCCGTCCTGCTTCTGGCCACCCTTCTCAGCAGTCACCACGATTTCATCAAAGTTAGGCACGGGTGACGGCCGCAGGGCGCCCACGGAAAGGCTCCATTCGGGGCCCAACTTAAAGTAAGTACGGATACTGCGGGTGAGGTCCGCATTCGTATCCGACCCCAGATAAAACAGCGGACTTACAGCAAGATACCGCCCGTCTTTTGAAATACTAACCGGCTGGGAGCTCTTTTTCTGCCCGTTGTCGTAAGTGATCAGGCACTCATAAAAGGCTGGATCCTGCGAGCTTTCCAGAGGTCCTGCGGTTACCTGCACCTTGTCCGCAATCGCGTATCTTTCTCGCAAAAGCTGGACGACTTTCTCTCGCAGAGCCTCCCTCGACAATGCCGTACGGGCGGTGGGCCGTGCCCACAGAATCACTCCCGGAACCATGAGGATCATGATTCCCATGGATTTTAGATTCCTGCTCGCCAAACTTGGAAACTCCTTTCCTCGGGAGCCAAAGTCTGCGGAGATTGATTGAGACCGGAACGGAAGATCACTTCACGATACGCCCGCCTCTCCCTATTTTTGAATTCTAGCGGACGCTCCCATCGAAAATCAATTGAACGCTGCTTTAGGGCTTGAACTTCACTACGGTCGGAGACTTCTAAACACTCCCTGGCTTGGGTTTGCGTGATCGTAGGCCTCGGCATACTCGACTATAGTGCCCGATGCACCTCCATAAAAGATAGCGTTACAGGCACACATAAAATCCAAATTTCAGGAGGGGTCTGGGGTTCACAGTTACTTCCCAGGAGAACTCTTGCTGGCTGTGGGGGAATTGCCACTCGAACCCGCTGGACTATTTGAGGCTGAACTCACCGGATAAGTCTGATTATACAAGTTGACAATATCCTGAGTAATGTCAGCCGCCTTCGAGACATAATACACCACGTCCTGCTGATTGCTAAGCACCAACGCATAGTGGTGCTGCTGAGCATATTGGTCAATCAGTTTGACCATCTTCTGGCCGATCTTTCGGATTGCCTCCTGGGTATCGGCCTGGTAATCAGCGCGAGCGTCTTCCTGAGCCTCTTTAAAATGCCTTTGTTTTGTATCCAATTCACGGCTCAACTGGTACTTCTCATCATCGCTGAGCATTGAACTCTGATTTTGAAGGCGGTCTTGAAGAGCATTGATCTCCTTCTCCTGCTGTTGCAAATCCTGTTGCAGTGGCGAGTATTTTTTCTGAAGGTCGGCCAACGCCTTCTTCCCCTCTTCGGTCGCACCAATGGCCTGTTGGATGTTAATCACCGCAATCTTCTGGGGGACATCATCGCCGTTTTGTGACTGGGCCAGGAGCAATCCCGGCGACAGCAAAACGGCTACCACCATGGTCCATTTTGTGATTGTATTTCTCATGCAAACTCCTTCGGCATCTCTAAACCCAAAATCATACCATTTTTAGGTGTACCTGCGCATCGTCAAAACGTCCGACTCACTGTGAATCCCACCAGCCCCTTAGGCTCCGTAAAAACCTGTCGCTCGAAATAAGGTAGAACCGCGTCATAAGTAGCGACATTTGGGAAAAGCGAGATCGGCGGCAGGTCTTGAGGAGGAGTCACGTAAGTATGATTCAAGCGCAGCCAATTGTAGCCGTAATAAATTTCGATCGGGGCGTGAACAACAGGCAACATCATTTCCAAGGCAATACCCGTTGAGCTGCGCGGCCTGAAATTTAGATTGGAAATGGGCTGCAAGTGGTCTTTGGGAACCTGGAAAAAGGGGAATTCCTGCGTCAGGCTTGATAACGCATTGGGTTGTAGTTTGAGCTGTGAAGGACGCAGAATGAAAGCATCTCCGATATCAATAAAATACGCCAGAGTGACGGGGCCCGCAATCGGAAACCGATATTCAAAATTCGCAAGCGCTTCCGTATCACCTCCCGGCACTTCAATGGTATTGTAAGGGAAATTGGTAAACGAACCGCATGTCCCTACCTCTCGTTTGCCATTCGGACCTGTAGCCCAGATGGGATTCCCATTCACATCACGGTTGCAGATCTGACCGACGGTGGGAAAGAAGATGACTGGACTGATGCTATAGATATTAAATCCACGGATGTCATATTCCCCGCCCATGTAAAATCGAGCGAACGGCGGTGGCACTTTCCCTCCATAACCGGAAATCGTTGAGAACAGGAAGTGAAAGGCGAGCGTGTTGCGGCCATGATTGATGGGGTGATAATACTTCACCTCCAGCGAGGGCGTGATGGAATTCACATTGCCGCCCAAGAAGCTGCCGGAAAAACCCAAAGAAGCCGAGATGTACTTGCCGTGATGGGGCGTGATCGGGTTATCGACCGTATCGTAAAGATACGTTGGCATCAAAGTGCTCTGCGTGATCCCTCGTAGCTGATTTGGTCCGGCAAACTGGCCATAAGCCAGCGCCTCAAACAGACTCTGCGATGCAGCGCTGAAGGTTTCGATGCTGCTGACCTGGTATTCATAGGTCAGGCCGATTCGGGCGAAAGAACGGCGCAGAGGATAATTGGCAAAGACTGTGAACCCCTTGGAATTCTGCTGGAAGTTCTGAAAGTAAGTCTGTCCGAGAAGCGTATTGTGGAGATTCTTGAGATTCACGCCAAAGAGCGCGCCATATTGCTGGAGCTCATCAAAATGATAATTGTTAAGGAAGACGGTGAATCCCGCCGTAATCGGTTTATTGAACACATACGGCTCAGTAAAGCCCAGCGTGGCGTTGGTGACAAAAGTCCCCACCTGGCCGCCGATGCTGAGTGTATCCCCCAAGCCCAGAAAATTCTGGGTGGCGTAATTTGCCCCCACGAAATTCCCCATAATGCCGCTGATGCCACCTGAGAAGCCAATGGAGTTCCGCCCCTTTTCCTTCAGCTTGACGTTGAGGTCCACCGTGTGGTTCTGATTGTTCTGCACCACATTCACACCCTGGTAACCTGTCGGACTGGGGTTATCCGGGTTGGCTTGCTTGATCGGGTCGAAATAACCCAACTGATTAATGCGATAAATGCTCAGATCCCATAAAGCGGTGTTAAAGACGCTGCCTTCGTCCAAGAGCAACTGCCGGCGAATCACCTTGTCCCGCGTCTTGGTGTTTCCGCTGAAATTGATTCGATGAACAAAATATTGGTGCTCTTCATCGAAATCCAGCGCCAGATTAATAATTTTCTTCTTACGATCGGGCTCAATATCCGGGTTGGCGGTAAAATTGATGTATCCAAATTGACCATAGAGTTTGGTGTAATTCTTCAGTGCGTCCCGCACCTTGCTCAGGTTAAACACATCTCCGGTTTGCATTCCCAAGACCCGCTTCAATGGCTCTTCCTTAAAGAGGTGATTGCCGCGAATGACGAACCGACCCAGTCGATACTGATCGCCTTCCTCAATGGGAATGGTAATGTCCACCCGCTTGCCACGTCCGCGCCCCAGAAAAATGAATGGTAGTGGCCGATGAGTATTGATCGTCTTGGTGGTAGGTTCCTGAGGCAACGCGAAAAAGTATCCATGCGCCTGGTAGAGTTCGCGGATCTTTTCAAGGTCGGCGTCCACTTTGTCCTTGTTATAAGTGCGGTGGAAAATCCAGAACCAAGGCGGGAGGCCTATGGGTTTTGAGTATTTCATCGCCTGGATGAGCCGCGAGTTGGAAAATACTGTGTTTCCTTTAAACCGGATCTTCCCGACCTTGACTTTCGGTCCTTCCACCACGACGAACGTCAGGGCAACGGAATCAGGGGGGATATCCCGCGTGCGTGCCCGCACTGTCGCAAACTGACGACCATTTTCTGACAGCATCTCTTCGAGAATCACTTCCGCGCGCTTGATCACCACGGGGTCATATTGCGACATGATCGAAAGTCCTACATGCTCCTGCCGGAACCGATCCATCACGTCCGATTCGGTGACGGAACTCAAACCCTTGTAATCGATGCTGCGAACCAGTTTCTTCTCGCGAACGTAAAAAGTAATAATTTTTCCCCCGTCCGGCGCATCAGATGCCACAACCCGGATATCATCAAAGTATCCAGTATTCCAGAGGGCCATAAAATCGCGCTCAATCGCATTCACATTGTAAACGTCCCCGCGATGGCTGAAAATGCGAGCCATCAAAGTGGACTGCGGGATGCGACGATTCCCCCGGAAAGTGATGTCGTCAATCAACACTTGTTTCTTCTGAGGTTGAAGACCTTGCTTGGGCTTGGGAGTGGTCGGGACCATGCCCGGAGCCTGCAACTGAATCTGCCCCGGCGGTGATGTTTGTTGCTGCCCGGGTTTCTTGGCACCTTGATCTTGCGAGGCAGGGGAGGACTCCACCGGCGGATTTTGAAGCTGGATCTTGCCATTTGAAGAGGGCGGGGTGGGCGGAGTCTTCTTGGGATTCTGTGGTTGCTGAGGCGCTGGTGAGGGAGGAGTTGACGGAGCTTGCGCCGCGAGGATACCCCCTGCTGGACTGACACACAAACCCCACGACGCAAAAATCAAGACCACCCCGACAAGGTACTTTCGGAGTGGGCTCATTGGAGTTGAAAAACTCAGTGCTCCCCCTGTATCCCGCATTGGAATTCAAAAATACAACGGGACTCATTGGAGTTCATCGAATTCGAAACTCCCTATCTTATAAAAATCTCGCCTTCTTTGGGAATATTCTGATGGTAATCAGTCGTCGCAGGTTGTATTGCGGTCGGGAAAAAACCCCATGAAAAGCCTGTCTGAATAAAACTGATTGTTATGCCACAAGCAAGAACCTTAATTTCTAGTGCCTCCGCGCTAGTGCGATAGGGGCGTTGCTGTAACGAGACTGTCATTCACAGGACGGTAATAAAGTCCTTCACTGCCGACGGTTACTTCTAAAACAGCAGGGGGTTGAATTTCACCCTGAATCAAAGCCTCAGACAGCGGATCTTCCAGATGTCTTTGCAAGGCGCGGCGTAAAGGCCGGGCTCCGTAAGAGCGGTCGGTGCATGTCTGTTCCAGAATCCAACGTGCAGCCTCTGGCGTAAGGCTTATGGAGATATTCTTCTGAGCCAAGTTTGTATTAATGTTTGCAACCAGCAGGTCAATAATCCGCAGCAAGTCCTCATCGGTGAGCGCGTTGAAGATAATGATCTCATCAAGCCGGTTCAGAAATTCGGGATTGAAAAGGCGCTTCACCTCGCTCATCACCATGTTTTCAATCTTCTTGTCAGTCAGCTCATCGTTCGCCGATTGGAAACCCAAGTGGCTCCGCTTTTCAAGGTACCTTGCCCCGATATTTGAAGTCATGATGATGATAGTATTCTTGAAATCAACTGTATTGCCGAGACCATCTGTCAATTGACCGTCTTCAAAGACTTGAAGCAGGATATTAAAAATGTCCGGATGGGCCTTTTCAATCTCATCCAGAAGAATTACGGAGTAAGGAGCACGCCTTACGCGCTCGGTCAATTGACCGCCCTCCTCATATCCCACGTACCCGGGTGGTGAGCCAATAAGCTTCGAGACTGAGTGCTTCTCCATGAATTCCGACATATCAAAGCGGATCAGCGAGCGCTCGCTACCAAAGAGGAAAGACGCAAGCGACCTCGCCACTTCCGTCTTGCCCACACCTGTGGGACCAAGGAATAGGAATGATCCCACCGGCCGCCCCGGAGCCTTCAATCCTGCGCGTGAACGACGGATAGCCCGAGCCAGTGCTGAAATAGCCCGATCCTGGCTGATGACACGCTTGTGAAGCTCCTCCTCAATCCTGAGCAGCTTCGACATTTCCTCTTCTTTAATCGCCGTAATGGGCACACCCGTCCAGCGAGAAACAACTTCTTCAACATCCTCTTCAGTTACTTCTCCGGTTGCCGTCTCGTCAATGTTGTATTTCTCGCGCAGAAGGCGTAAATTCTCGCGTTCCTTCCGTTCCTCATCGGAGTAGAAGCGGGCCTTCTCGAACTCATGATTCGCAATCGCCGCTTCCATCCGGTGAACTACAAATTTGATCCGCTTCTGCGCATCCACCATCTCCTCAGGTAGCGTGCTCTGCTGCAACTTCACCCGCGCTCCCGCCTCATCAATCAAGTCCACGGCTTTATCAGGAAGAAATCGATCAGGAATGTAACGGCTGGAGTGATAAACCGAGGATCGAATGGCGGCATCTGTGTAAGTTACGGCATGAAACTTTTCATATCGCTCTTTAATACCGAAGAGGACTTTAATAGCATCCGCCTCAGAAGGAGGGGGCACCTTGACCGCCTGGAAGCGCCGCTCAAGAGAGCGATCGCGCTCAATCGACTTGCGGTACTCCGCTGGAGTGGTTGCGCCAATGCATTGAATCTCCCCACGGGAAAGAGCGGGCTTTAAGATGTTTGCAGCGTCAAGGGAACCCTCCGCTGATCCAGCTCCCACCAGTGTATGCAACTCGTCGATGAAGATGATGGCGTTCTGCGCCTCCATCAACTCCTTCATAATGGTCTTAAGGCGCTCCTCAAACTGCCCGCGATATTTGGTGCCCGCCACGATTAGTGAAAGATCGAGTGCCAGAATGCGCTTGTCGGCCAGAAAGGACGGTACGTTGCCGTCCGCGATGCGCTGGGCGAGACCTTCCACGATGGCGGTCTTCCCGACGCCAGGTTCCCCAATGAGTACTGGATTATTCTTGGTTCGGCGGCAGAGAATTTCCACCACACGTTCCAGCTCGTTTTCCCGCCCGACCAGCGGATCCAACTGACCTTCCAGCGCCGCCTGGGTGAGGTCACGGCTGAATTCCGAAAGCAAGGATGTTTCCTTGGGACGATTGGAGGACATTTTTTCGCTCTGGGCCCTGTTCAGTTCTTCGCGCAGGGCGGATAGCCGCAACCCGCGCTCATGGAGAATTTCGGCTGCGAAGGATTTTTCCTCGCGCAGAAGACCCATCAGGAGATGCTCGGTGCCAATGTGCTTGTGCGAAAGCCGCTCGGCCTCCTCAGCGGCATAGGCGAGCACCCTTTTACACTCCTGGCTGAGAGGCAGATCCACGGAGGTCGAGACTTTCTCGCGGATCGTGGTCCTGCCTTCAATCTGTTTCCGGATTGATTCGATCGACGTGTGTGAGCGAAGGAACCGGTTGGTGAGAGCCTTGTCTTCTCGTAAAAGACCTAACAGCAGATGCTCCGTCTCGATGTAGCTGCTTCCGAACTGGCTAGCCTCATAGCGCGCAAAGAAGATGACTCGGCGGGCCTTTTCGGTATATTTCTCGAACATGGACCCTCACCTCTCCGAAGCCTACGCGAATTCTCGAGGGCTGGCGCTCCCTCTTTCCAACAGCTCAACCGACTTCAGGAATGACTGCCTCCGTTAACTTGCCTTTTGCCAGACGCAAGGCGCGATCCGCACGCTGCGCCAGTTCCATATTATGCGTAGCAAGCACCGAAGTCAGTCCATGATCCCGGTGCAGCTTTTCGAGCAAGGTGGACACCCGCTCGGCCGAGCGAGCATCAAGATTTCCTGTCGGTTCATCGGCCAGCAGAAGCTGAGGTCGGTTAATTAAAGCTCGAGCCAACGCGACGCGCTGACGCTCACCACCTGAAAGTTCCCCAACCTGGCGATTTGCGGCTTGAGCCAGCCCGACCTCCGCCAGGAGCTCAGCGCCCCGCAAACGAGCGGTCTTAAAGTCTTCGCCTCCGATCAAACTGGGCATAATAACGTTCTCAATCGCGCTGAATTCCGGCAGCAAATAATGCATTTGCCACACGAAACCGATTTTCTCGTTGCGGTATGCTGCGCGCTGACGTACCGTGTAACCCCCGATCCTTTCCCGTAAGAAGTATACCTCACCACGTGTTGGGGTGTCCAGCGCAGCCAGCAGGTGTAGCAGCGTGGTTTTGCCCGCGCCGGATTCACCCACTACCGCAACAAATTCTCCTGCGTGAATTTCGAGATTCAGGTCCTCAAAGACCACGACTTCATCTTCACCGGATCGATAAATCTTGGTCAGATTTTCGGCGCGAAGGAGCACTTCAAGAACATCCTTTATCCGTGGCCATGGTCCGTCGTTTAAGGTCGATCACTTGCCGCAAACCGGCCACTGACGCCGGACACATTTTTGTTATTCATACCTCAGGATTTCCGTCGGGAGCAGCCCCGCGGCCTTGAGTGACGGATAGAGCGTGGCCAGGAAGCTCACTCCAAGAGCCATGCCCGTTATCCAGAAACCATCCCACGGCCGCGAGTGAAACGGCACGTAAGAAAGGGCATAGACGTCCGCCGGTATATGAATTAACTGGTAATGATTGGCCATCCAGGACCCCGCATAACCCAGCACCAGCCCCAAGATAGTGCCGATTATGCCAATCATCAGGCCATGCATTGTAAAGACGCTCCAGACTTGGCCCGGCCTTGCTCCCATTGACATCATCACCGCAATCTCCCGGTTCTTTTCCATCACCATCATGGCCAGAGTGATGAAAATATTCAGCGCCGCCACAAGTACAATTAGACCAATAGTCAGAATCGTCACCAGCCGCTCCAAATGCAAGGCATTGAAAAGCGAATGGTTCTGTTCGATCCAGGTGGTCGTGTCAAAGCCCGAACCCGCAGCCTTGCGAATGGTTTCAGCCACCTGCGGCGCAAGATCAACATCGTCAATCTTGAACTCAATTACAGAAACAATGTTGCGCAGATCAAATAATCTCTGTGCAGTATCCAGATTCGTAAAAGCCCAGCCGGCATCAAAATCGTAAAAGCCAGAATCGAAAATTCCCACCACGCGAAAGTGGCGATATTTCGGTACAATTCCGAATGGCGTCAGGTTCCCCTGGGGGCTGATTACAAGAACCGTATCTCCCACAAAGACCCCAAGCTGACTCGCCAGTTGACTGCCGATGATGATGGGGTCCTCGCCGGGGAAGGTTTCGTTGAGGCTACTGAGCGTTCCCTTCTTGAGGTGGCGGAGCAGATCACCCACGCGCACCTCTTTTTGGGCATCAACTCCTTTCAGAACAATTCCAGCCGATCGGGACTGGTGGGAGATGAGTACCTCTTCATAAAGGGCCGGAGCCGCCGCAAGGACGTGAGGCAGGCGAGACAGGCGCTCCGCAAGTTGATTGTAATTCTGAATGCCATCGTTTTCTTTGCGGATCAGATTGATATTTGCCGTCGCGCCCAACAGTCGCTGCTCTAGATCCTGACGGAACCCATTATTGATTGCCAAGGCCACAATCAGGGCACAAACTCCCGCTGCGACCCCCAGAACGGAGATCACCGTGATGATCGAAATCACCGATTGGCGCCGCTTTGCTCTCAAATATCTCAGCGCAACGAAAAGTGCGAACCGCATAACCTCTTCTCATTATTAATGACGATTCGACCGCTTCCAAGCACAAATCAGCGCCTGCATTCTCGCTCTCGAAGGTGCCTGAAATAATGATCGACAATTACCGGCCGGATACTTTGGGAAACTTGCGCGGGATGATGCCTTCGCCTTCCTTGACCGTAATGATCTGATTGAGGGGAACCTTGGTATATTTTTCAACGGCACCGCTCGGCCAGGTGATCTCAAGAGAATCAATCGACTTGCGCTGGCCCAGACCAAAATGAATTCTTGTGTCACTCGCTCCCATATAGCTGGCACCGCCGATGGCTTGCCGTGTTTGAACGAAGTCCTCCGAAATAAGCTTCAACCGGGCCCCAATCCCATCTCGATTGGACTTCGTTCCTATCAGAAAAACCTTCAGCCAGTTATTCGCATTGCCGCCATCATTGCGCATAAGCTGGGGATAGTCGCCGCGATTGTTGACGGCGAAATCCATATCGCCATCGTTGTCAAAATCGGCCACAGCCAGGCCACGTCCGGCGGTGTCGCGCATGAAATCAGGCCCCAAGAGGTTGGAAACCTTATCGAATTTGCCGTGGCCCAGATTGCGGAACATCAGCTTGGGTTCCTTATAAGTGACTTCGGTATGGTAAAGCTGAATGTTATCCAGCATGGCGCTGTTCACCTGGCAGATATCCATCCAGCCGTCGTTATCGTAATCCATGAATTTCGCAGCGACGCCGCTGAGGAAAATCGCCTTGTTCCCAATGCCGCAGGAATAGGTATCGTCGTCAAACGTTCCATCATGGTTGTTGTGATAAAGACGGTTGAGCTCGAAATCCAGGTGAGTAATGTAGACGTCGGCCCAGCCGTCGCCATCCACATCCTCTGCGTCAATGCCCATCCCCGCTTCGTATTTTCCATCGGCACTGGCGGCGATTCCGGAGATAAACGAGTTATCCTCGAAAGTGCCGTTTTTCTGGTTGATAAAAAGGAAGTTCGGCCAGGTATCGTTGGCAATGGCGATATCCATCCATCCATCATTATTAAAATCTGCGCATACCACGCCCATGCCTTTGGCCTCGGGGATTCCGACCCCTGACTTCACGGAAACATCCGTAAAAGTTCCGTCGTGGTTGTTGTGGTAAAGCTTGATTCGCTGGCCACGGTAATTGTCCGGATGGCAGTAGGCACGGTACCCTGGCCGATGCTCGCCGCAATAGAGATTATTCTGGGGCGACCATTCAATGTAGTTGCACACCACGAGGTCAAGGTAGCCGTCCTTGTCATAATCAAACCATGCCGCGCTGGTGGACCATCCCCCTTCATCGGCTACGCCAGCCTTGGCGGTGACATCGGTAAACGTTCCGTTGCCATTATTATGGTAAAGGATCGCTCGGTTATAGCCGGTAACATAGAGATCCGGATAACCATCGTTATCGTAGTCGCCCACGGCGCAACCTTGTCCGTAGAGGCCCTCACTGCCCACGCCCGCTTTTTCGGTGACATCGGTAAATGTGCCGTCTCCATTATTGCGATAGAGCGCGCAGCGCAGAGGCTGAGGCGGAGTGTAGGCAGGCGTCTTTGAGGATTGGACCAGGAAAAGATCATAGAGCCCATCCTGATCGTAGTCGATCCAGCCCAGACCCGTTCCCATGGTCTCAAGATAGTATTTCTGAACGGAGGTGGTTGAATCCTGCCTGAAATTAATGCCGCTCGCGCGAGCGACATCGGTGAATTTTACGGGAACTGAGATGAGAGGCGCTGCCCAGGATTTCTTTGAGGTGAGAACATAAACACCTGCGCCACCCGCCATCCGGGAGAAAAAAGCCCTGCGGGAAAACTTCGGGGAGCCTCGAAACCAATCCTCCTTCAAGTAGACCCTCACAATCCATCAAGTAGAAATCATTCCGTATAAATCGCTACGCGTACCGAAACGAAAATATTTGCACTCGTGAGTACCCCATCTCCAACATTGGCTTGCCATCTCGCTGCCCTTTGTGCGACAGCCTCACTTTTCCAGAACCTATCCTCCCCGGCTCATTTCAGCTATCGCTCCCCGCTCTTATAGCAGCCCAGCACCCGCAGGAAGTCCGTCACTTCGGCAAGATGATCCAAAGCCTTCTGGCACTTCTTTTCTTTGATGTTTCCAACAAAATCCAGATAGAAGAGATACTCCCACGGATGACCGCGTGAAGGACGGGACTCCATCTTGGTCAAATCAATATCGCGCAAGGCAAAAACGCTCAGGCACTTAAAAAGCGCTCCCGGGACATTGCGCGTCGAAAAAGCAATCGACACCTTGTTACTTCCTGGAGCAACAGTGGCCTGCCTAGAGAGCAGAAGAAAACGCGTATAGTTTTCCTGGTGATCCTCCAAATGTTTCTGTAGAATCCGGCCACCGTAAACGGAGGCTGCAATATGGCTTGCAATTGCCGCGGCGCCGCGGATCTTGCGTTCGGCAAGCATCTTGACGCTGCCGGCCGTGTCGTAAAAGGGGATTTTTTCCACCTTGGGATGGCGCTTGAAAAACCTGCCACATTGCGCCAGGGCCACGGGGTGGGAGTAAACCTGGCGCAGGTTTTCCATCGTCGTGCCCGGAAACGCGATCAGATTATGCACAATGCGCAGGTTCACCTCGGCCACAATGTGCAGATCATGTTCCAGCAGCAGGTCATAATTTTCGTAGACTGAACCCGCCAGCGTATTTTCAATAGGAGCCAGGCAATACCGAGCTTCACCTTCCGTGACGCTGCGAAAGATGGCTGCAAAGGTTTCCCGGGGCAGCACTTGAACATTTCGTCCAAGCAGCGCACGGGCAGCCTCTTCGCTGAAGGAACCTCGCTCACCCTGAATGGCAACGGCACTTTGTGGCATGACAGGTCCTCACCCTCTCAATTCACGCCGCAGTCATGGAATCTCAACAGCGCGGTCCGCAGCGTTATACTCCCAGCAACCCTCGAAAGAAGAAATCTGAATAAACCTTTGCAAGCTGCTTTTCGGGAATCGGCCCTTCGCTCCGATACCATTGATAAAGCCAATTAATCATCCCCAGCAGGGCAAATGCCGCCAGCTTGGGTGAAATCAAGGGTTCGCGACCAGAAAGCTCCTGCACTTCTGAAATCAGATTCTCCAGAAAGTGGATATACTCCCTTTTTCGCGCATTGATCCGCTCGCGAAGCGATCCGCGCAACGAACGATTTTCGTGCAGGATCACCGTGATTTCAAGATCACGCGCGCGCACAATCAGGTGGATGTGCCCAGCAATGGTCTGGCGAAGTTTTTCGCGTGGATCACGGATGGAAGCCACTTGGTCAAGCACGGTCTCCTTCAGGATATCCATACCGTAGTTCATAATCTCAAACAGCAGGCGATCCTTGCTTCCAACATGGTGGTAAAGACCGGCCTTCGTCAGACCCACGGCCTCAGCAATATCCTGCATCGAGGCGCCGGTGTAGCCTTTTTCATAAAACACGCGCGCTGCCTTGCGGCAAATCTCTCGCAGCCGATGCTGAGTATCCGTGCTTGGAGGCACGAAAGAAATGTATCACAAAGGGGCGAGAAAATGGCAGACAGCCTTCTCAACCCCCCTGCAAGACCTACGTGCTTGAAGGTCTTTTGAGGGCCGTGCTACAACTGGCCTTTCCAAACTTAACGACACATGGAGGTACTCGTGCCAATCAAAAAGATGATGGTTGCCATGGCTCTCGCTGCCTCAGCAGCTCTGTTTATTGAGGCAAACGTTCTGGTCGCCCAATCCCCTGCCCCTCAACTCGTGCACACCGGCTCGAAATACCAACTGCAAGTGGATGGGCATCCCTTTATCATCCTCGGCGGGCAGGCGCACAATTCCAGTGCGTCGAATCCAGAAGATTTGACCCCCGTTTGGAACTCTCTTGTGGCCATGCACGCCAACACGGCGGAGGTTCCGATCTATTGGGAGCTTATCGAGCCTCGGCCCGGACAATTTGATTTTCACCTGATTGATGACATTATCCAGGGCGCCCGCAGCCACGGCCTCCGGCTGGTCCTGCTCTGGTTTGGCACCTGGAAGAACGGCGCCATGACTTACACCCCCACCTGGATCAAAGATGATCAAACCAAATACTTCCGAGTGAGAAATGCCTGGGGAGAACCCACGGAGATCATTTCACCTTTCTGCGCTGCCGCACGCCAAGCGGATGAACGCGCATTTGCCGCCGTCATGGAACATATCAAATCTGTCGATGAGGCTCAGCGAACGGTGATCATGATGCAGGTGGAAAACGAAACCGGGTTGTTGGGAACAGATCGCGACTACTCGCCTCAGGCAACGCGCATGTACCAGTCCGCTGTGCCATCCGAGTTGATGGGCTATCTTGAACGTCATCGTGACGGACTGATGCCGGCGCTCAAGGCTGCGTGGGCAGCCGGCCACTTCCGGCGGTCAGGAACCTGGTCTGAAGTTTTCGGCGATCTTGCGCCTGAGGCATTCAGCGCCTGGTACGTGGCCCGCTTCGTGGATGCCGTGGCTGCGGCGGGAAAACAGGCATATTCCCTGCCCATGTACTGCAACAATTGGCTGGTAGGCCCTGGAGCCGCTCGCGCGGGAGATTGGCCAAGCGGCGGACCCACGATTCATGTCCTGGACATCTGGAAGGCTGCCGCACCCCACATCAATCTGCTCGCGCCCGATATCTACCTGCCTGAATTTCTGGAAACTGCGGCAGCGTTCCGCCGTCCAGATAACCCGCTTTACATTCCAGAGACAGGATTCCTTCCCTACTTTGCTCCTTACGTCTTTCCAACTCTGGCCGAGTTTAACGGCATCGGCTTTTGCCCGTTTGGCATTGACCACGGCGTTGAGAACGGAAAGTTGACGCCACAGGGCGAGGCTCTTGAGAAAGATTACCGCGTGCTCGAGCCGCTTTTGACGCTGATTGAAAAGTACCAATACACGGGCCGGCTCTTTGCCATTGTGCAGGACCTGGATCGGGCCAAGACCGTTCCGCTCGGCCATCAGCTTGCCGCAGTCGTGCATTTTACCGATCCTTACCGTCCGGATTTTCACACCACGCGGGCTGGCGGAATAATCGTTGAACTCTCTCCAGACGATTATGTGGTCGCTGGATCGGGTTTCCGAGTGGATTTCTGTTATTTACAGGGGCCTGAACGCAGCCCGGAATTTCTTTCTCTGGAAGAAGGAACTTTTGAGGGTGAAACCTGGAAATCCACTCGGCGGCTGAATGGAGATGAGTTCCACGTGGTCTTGCCAGAACAGCCGCGAATCCTACGGGTGCGCTTACTGCGTCTCAATGAGAGCGCGTTGCATTAACGGCTTGATGAGGAAGTTCTGATGGAAGGTTAAGCGAAGGATTGAGGGAAAACGGATGAGTGAATCTGTTCGGGAGGGAAGCTCGGAAACTTGATCCATAACTGATGAGTGGGGTCATCGCACGGCCCTGACTAGGCTCTACCTCCAGTAAAGTGTTAGAAAGGGTGCTCGGCTCTCCCACTCACGAAGCCAGGCGTTGTACTCCAGGCCTCCCATCCCGACCGATTTGCAGTGAGGTCATCGCACGGCCCTGACTAGGCTCTACCTCCAGTAAAGTGTTAGAAAGGGTGCTCGGCTCTCCCACCGCAAAGCTTTCCATGGCGATACGTATATTATCCTATATTAATTATAAATATAATACATTAACTTAAAAATCAGACCCAGCAATGATGTCCTGTGCCCATGGCAAAGTTACCGATTAGATTAGGGTTTTGATTGAGTGTCAGAACTTCATCGCGCCGGTCCATATGCTGCCGAGAGATAACAGCGGCACGGCTTTCAATACCCTGCAGTGGATCACATTCCCTGAGGCCACATCGATCATTCACATTGAACTTTTCCCTAAAGGCACGACTCTTTTGGATCGAAACCACTACAACGGCAATTTGCATTCCAAAGCTGAATTGAGTGAGAGCTCATATGAAATAGATTGCCCAAGGTGATGGTTTGCCACTCGACTACAGCGGACAATGTGCGCATTTTTTATCAACGAATTAGGGAATGCATCACTTCACTCAACATGACATTGAAGCCTGCGATGAGTTCCATATTTCAGGTACACCGTACATGGAATTTCCAGGAATTTTCCTCCAACTGCACAAATGGTGACGGATAAAGAAGTAGACTAAATCGGAAAATCGCTGCCCAAAAATGGCAACAACTAGTCCTTTACTTACAGTGTAATATCTCAATTGAGAAAAGTACCAAGCGCGAGCTTTTTTCAAGGACGAAGTTTGTATTCGCAGGTGTGGCTTCAAATGTATAGACTTGATATTTCAAGACTTCAAGTTGCTTCACGATATCTTTCAATGACAGATAAGATATTCGATATTGTAAGTTTTTTCAGGTTTCTTGCAGTCGGTTTTAGGATCGCGTTACGAACAGGAGGATCTGAGATCGGGCAGTACTGCGATCGTTATGTCTATTCAAATTACGTGGCAGTATTTTTAGCAGATTAATCATAAGGGCACGCTGTTGCCCCCCCCCCACAACACCACACCAGCGTTCAATTCGGAAATTCAATCTCTGTTGAGCTGGGCCTTTTCAGCTCGGACTTCGCAATATCAACCCTAGAAGAGTGCTCGTTACTGTATTTTCCAAACCAACACAAGGAACCTTAGAGAACGGCCTTAGTTTAGCATAAAGAGCAAAAAGTCAAGCTCTTTTTTTGGCCACTTCAGTTTATTTGGGGGAACGACTGCCGGGCTTTACCGCAGGAACTCCTGATTTGCAAAGCGGGCATTCCGCAGGATTATAGTTATGAACTAAGATCGTGGCCAGAGCAGCCTTTGGCAATCCCAAGCTCACTGCTCCGCCGCTTCGATCGATCAGCGCTCCGACCCCGACGACTCGCCCTCCTGCTTCTTCAACGCACTGCACGGTTTCGCGAGTCGATCCACCTGTCGTGATGACATCCTCAACGACGAGCACAGGTTCGTCCTCTGTCAATTGGAAGCCTCGCCGCAGCTTCATGATGCCATCCTGGCGTTCAGTGAAAAGAGCCCGCGCGCCTAAGGCCCTGGCCACCTCGTGAGCCACCAGCACTCCTCCCAAAGCGGGTGCCGCAACCACAACCGCACCGAGATGACTGAGCTTTGCCGCAAGGGCCGCGCCCAATTGCTCCGCCACTTTTGGGAATTGCAGAACCAGCGCGCACTGAATATAGCGGTCGCTATGCAACCCGGAAGAAAGAATGAAATGCCCCTCCAGGAGGGAGTTGTGCCTGCGAAAAATTTCCAACACTTCTTGATCATCCATAACGCGTCATTGAATCAGGGGTTGACGAAAGGCCTGCTCCATCTCTGCCACAATGATATCGGCAGCCGCCGCCGGATCGTGAGCGCCAGTTATGGGACGTCCTACCACAAGATAGTCTGCTCCTGCTCCAATTGCATCGGCGGGAGTTGAAACGCGAACCTGGTCCTGCGCCTGGGAAGAGGCAGGGCGAATGCCCGGCGTCACAATCACAAAATCAGGCCCGCACGCCCGCCGAATGGCCCGTGCTTCGCGTGCTGAAGCCACAACACCGTCCAGGCCAGCCGTCTGCGCAAGTTTTGCAAGCCGGACAACGATTTCTTCCGGACTACCCTCAAGGCCAATAACTCGGAGGTCCTCGCCTGCAAGGCTGGTGAGCACCGTGACCGCCAGAACGAGAGGGCGTTTGCCGCCGGACGCAGCCTCCCTCGCGCCATCCCGCGCCGCCTCCATCATCTTAAGTCCGCCTGAGGCGTGAACGTTAAACATGCCGACCCCGAGGTGCGTAGCCTCACGCGCAGCGGCGCGCACCGTGTTTGGAATATCGTGGAACTTCAAGTCCAGAAAAACGCCTTCTCCACGCGCCACGAGGTATCGAGGCAGCACCGGGCCTTCCGCGCTGAACAATTCAAAGCCCACCTTGAACATGCCCACATGGCCGCGTAGCTTCTCGGCCATGCGCGAGGCTGCATCGGCGCTGGGGAAATCCAGGGCTACAATGAGGCGCGATCGCGCAGATGGTGTGAAATTGATGCTCTCCGATCGGTTCATCCGTGACATTGTATGGGAATTGGCAGAGAAGATAAAAGGGAATTTTCACGCTTTCGCGGGGGGGGTGACCACAAAGGATTCTTATGGCAGGTCATCCGGCCGAGCGGGAGGCAATCCTGAGCTTACTCGGGAGGAACTTGAATCAGGTGATCCAATGCTAACATTCAGTTTTTCGAAAGCTATGCTGTTGATCGCAAAGCTTCCTGATAACCGCTGCGAGGCCGGTCGCTTCTAAACTATTGCCTGCGGTCAAATGGAAGCCTCCCACCCTTGCAATGCCTCAAGTTCTTTTTCCAGAGCCGGGGCGTGAATCGGCTGCCGTAATCTCCGTTGCCATTCGCGGACCTGTTGCTCCGGCGGAGATTGCAGCGGATGCTCTAATTCCACTTTAAACGACTCTTCCTGCCCTTTGCGGATAATTGTTAAAGTAACAGGCTGATTTCGATCGCCAGCGGAATCCAGTGCTTCCGTCAGATCCATAACGGACTGGACATCCTTTGATCCGGCTTTTACGATGCAGTCGCCAGCCTTCAATCCCACTTTCGCGGCAGGGGTTCCTGACTCAACCTCCGTAATCAGAACTCCCTTTCCCTGCTTCACTCCAAAATAGTCCGCAAGTTGCGACGTCAGATTTTCAACTCGTACGCCCAGTTGGCCTCGGGCAGGGCCCATCTGGAAATTGAAAGATCTTGGGAAATTGATGGGAGGCATCTTGAAGCGGGGAATAACCAGGCTTTCCTCCCGCTGCGCAAGCGTCACTTTAAGGTCCATTTTATGCCCGGAGCGGCTGATGTGAAGGTCCACGGTCCGTCCTGGCGGTGTTTCCTCCACCAACTGGCTCAATTGAGCAACGCTCCAGACGCGCATTCCAGCAAAGTCAAGGATTACGTCATTCACCTGAATACCTGCTTTGGCGGCAGGGCTGTTTTCCATTACCCGGGTGACAATAGCGCCGTATTCCCCGGGCAGCTTCAGTTCACTCACTCTGGCGGCGGTGACATCTTCAAGTTCCACCCCCAGCCACGCTTGGTGCTCACCGCCCAGAAGGATTCGCATGGTCCCTCCTGCTTCCGGCGGCTCGGAATGTTGAGCTGGAAGCGCCCACAAGGTGCTCGCAGTTATCCCTAAAAGAATGACGAAGCAAATTGTACCGACGCGTTTCATAATTCCCCCATAGAATATAAATTACCGATCATGGCGTATCACATCCTTACCCTGAGATCACGAATCTCTCCCTGCGTGCGGGAAGACGGGCTCCTATTTCATCCAGGCCATTGAGAAGCGAAAAACCGCAAGATGACTTTGAGAAGCGCTGCGCTATGGCCGTTATTCGTTCTCGTCGTCCACATTCTGAACCTCCTGTTGAATCTGCTTCTGCAACTGCCGGTTCATTTCCCGCAACTGTTTCCTCAGAATTTCGCGCTGATTTTCGAGTTGTTGTTCAAGAGTTTCAAATCGTACCTGATCGATTTCCTGGAGTTGTTTCTGCAAGGTTGCCCGCTGACTCTCGATCTGCTCTTCAATCTCTGCGGCGCGCTGCGCGTCGCTCTGCCGCAGTTGCCTTTCCAGGGCGGTTCTCTGCCTCTCCAGGCGACGCTGGAGGTCTTCAAACTGCCTGAAAGCCATCTCGCGCTGCCGCTCGTTCTCCTGCCATTGCTTCCAGAAGTCCTGTTGGAGAGATTTGAGTTGCGCTACAGCAGACGGATCGAGTTTTCGGATCTGGATGTTACCCATCAGAGTGTGAATCACGAGATCGCTCCCACCGCCATTCACAGCGCCTTCACCTCGAACCGAGCCAATCATGAAATTGCCACCGTCTTTCTGGATTTTCAGCGGGAAATCGGAAACAATGCGATGGCCGAGCGCATGCGCAATGGAAGCGTTGATGGAAACCGGCAGAGTGGGAGGAAGAAATACATCGACGTCGCCGACTTGCGTTTCAAGGCGGGAAGGACCGAAAGTACTGCGGTTCGCGTCAATCTGCGCCAGGATGCGTCCCGCGGAGGTCTGCGCCAGGATGGAGCTCATTGCCTGGAGGAGATCAATGCTGCCTCCCGCCGTCTGGACTTTCACCCCACCGCGAGCACCGGCCACCTGAATGTCCCCCCCCGCCGTCTGCGCTCGAACCGTATTGCCACATTGGCCGAGGTGAATCTGCCCACCTGCCGTCTCAACCACTACTGGGCCGGAAGCAGCCTGTAGGATGATGTCGCCCCCACCGGTTTCGGCGCGGACCAGCCCGTTGACAATCCCGGCCATAATCTGGCCGCCTCGTGTATCCAGTACGGCATTACCATTCACATTCCCCACGCGGATGTTTCCGCCTGCTGTCCGGACCTCCACGTTCTGATCGATATTCCCGAGATTGATCATGCCCCCCGAAGTCGACACCGTAACAGGCCCGCCGATATTTCCCGTGTGAATATCTCCGCCTGCCGTCTCAACCACGAGTTGGCCATCGAGATTGGCAATATCAACGTTGCCCCCCTGGGTCTTAAGGTCCAAGTTGAACTTCAAGGGCACGTGGAGATCAAAATGCGCATTAAGCCAGCCAGGGGGTCTTCCGCACGAGAACTTACCTTCAACAAAGGCGCCACCGCCAAGGCGCACCGCCTTTAATTGATAGCTGTCCAGGCAGCGTTTTGCCTGCTCGGAATCCCGGCTGTAGGCCGTGAGGCGCAAGTGGCAATCAATGCCATGCATCGAGTCCGTCCCCACATGGATGCTGCCCGGTGAAGCGCGCAGCGTCAGGCGCTCCCCCGGATTGGCTGGCATGTGGCAATGAATCTGCTCGGTCCATGACCCACCCTGTCTTCGGAGCTCACCGCGATGGATCGAGACAGAATCAGTGCCGCAAAAGCCCAGGCTGGCGGCAAGGACTACGGCGATTGGCGCCAGGATGCAAGAGTGATGAGTTCTTGTCATGAGTTCCATATTTCGCAAGCGGGCGGCCTTCATGGTCCATCCCGGAGTTCATGAACCGCCGCCGAGGCTTTAAGGCGAATGTACACATTCGAATCGGTTTCGGCAAAATTCTGGAGAACTGGCAGCAACGACCGGTCATGTTGCGAGAGAGCGTGCCGAACCAGGGCATCGGCGGCGGCCACGCGAATGCCCGGGTTGGCGTCCCGCCGTACAGCCTCAGTCAGTGCTTGCTGCAATTCGGGATTCCAATTCATTTCCCGAACGCACCGCAGCGCTTCCAGCCGCACTCCCGCGTTCGGATCGTGCTGCAAGGCGTAGAGCAGGGCGTTTTGAATCATGGGATTGTCGGTTCGCTCTTTCAGCGCGTCCAGTGTATCCAGACGGATGCCCGGATTGTTGTAACTCTTAACAGCGTCCACCAGGATCTGGCGGATGTGCGGATCATCGAGTGAGCCTTCCAGCGTGACCCGATGCTCGGCATTCAAAGTGATCCGAACCTTGTTCGATTCCGGGTCCGGCGACACCTGGCTGATGCTGCTGATATGCCCCAGGTCTCCGCCCAGAAACGACGCAAGCTGCGGTGTCTGTTGGCTGGATCGGGCTGGGACTACTTTGCTTGCGCCCGAATGCAACATCCAGCCCAGGCCAAATCCGAATAAAATCAGTGTCAGCATGGCCGCCAGACGCGATGGAAAGCTGCCGGGAGCAACCGAAAACCAGTCTGCCAGGAGACGCCGCCATCCGTGTTCCTCGCGCTCGATGACCTCTTCCAGTCGCTGCCGGCAACGGACTAACCATTCAGCAGGGACTTCCGGGGAAGACCGCTCCTTGATCAATGCATGCAGGCGGCGCAACTGTTCAAGCTCAGACTGACAAGCCGTGCATTCCTTCAGGTGCAACTCCAGGGAATCCCGCTCGGAAGATGACAACTCGCCATAAAGATAGGCGTCGAATTGTTGTTCCAAGTCTTTACAAGTCATAACATTTTCCAGCCCCTTATTTTCATGCCCTCTCCCCTAAGGGGGGACAGGGCCTCGGATGATGCACATTGAACCCATCATTCTTCAGGGAGAGAACCAGGCAATTACATCAAATCTCCCAAAGCCTCGCGCAATTTCTGCGTTGCGCGGAAGAGGCAGTTTTTCACTGTCTCCTCCGTTGTCCCGCAAACCTCGCTGATGGCCCGCAGCCTCATCCCTTCGTAGTGGCGCAATTCAAAAACCATGCGTTCTCTGGGGTTCAGGCCGGTCAGCGCCAATCGCAACCGACCATCAATTTCCTTCGCTCGCAACTGGCGCTCAGGGTCAAGCGCCGGCCTTTCCTCAGCCACTGTCTGGAAAAATTCGGTCTTTTCATCTTCGCTGATTGGACCCTGGACTTCCATCCGCCGCTTTTGCCGCCGCAGATGATCAAGACAAACATTTGTCACCACGCGATAGAGCCAAGTGGAAAAAGTAGATTGGAAGCGAAATCGATTAAGTGAACGATAGACCTTTAAAAAAACCTCCTGATAAAGGTCTGCGGCTTCCTCCGGCGAGCCTACCATTCTGACGGCCAGCTTCAGCACTTCGCGGTCATACGTTCGGACCAGCGTCTCAAAGGCGACGCGGTCTCCCGCCTGCGCGCGCCGGATGAGAAAGACGTCATCCACCCCAGCCGCTGGCGCGTCTTGCGCGGAGTTTTTGCCGCTCAGCTCCAAACAGGCGCCATCCATGGAAAGTTCTTCTCTTACCCGTCCTCCCTGTTTTAGACGCCTCATCATAAAAAACGTAAGCTGCAATCAGAATTAACGCAAGGCGACATCATTTCTATCAAAGCAGAATCCAGGCCTCACCACCTCGAGGATGATAAGTTCCAAGAGCGGCAACAAGTGGAAGGGGAACCCCACAACGACCGCAGTGGGTTCTTCGGCTCTCTATCGGGTGTACTTCTCACCTGATCTGGGTTTGACGATAATGGACTGACCGGATGCACGGGCATGTGCCTTCGGGATTCGGGCGCCGTCAGCCTCATGGTGAGCCGGTGATGGTTCCCTTCCCTTTGCTCAGGGCGAAAGGAAGGGAGAATCTATATATTTACAAATGGGGGCAAATTTTCACACGGTGCAACGCAAGTGAAATGCAGGGGATCTTGGCCACCGCTCAGAATTCCGAGCGAAGCAAGCTTTGCCAGTCCTCAAATAGCGGGCGTCTCAGAACTCTTTTCGGGAGCTGGTTGGAGTCTGATGAGGTTCACCATTCAATTGACATGCTTTCCTGTAGCCAAGTAAGCTCAGAAAGCTTTACTCTGGAGTAAAAAGGCTCGGGAGTATTCGTCTCGAAAATGACCCCCACAACTTTCTTCGCATTCCTGGGAGGCCTGTTGGTTTTGGCCTTCTTGGCGAACCGGCTTTATCGGCTCACTCGAGTTCCCGACGTGATCGTGCTGATGGCCGTGGGCCTTGTTCTGGGGCCGGTTCTGGGCTGGGTCAAGGCAGCGCAGTTTGAATCCATTACGCATATCCTGGGAACTCTGGCCCTCATCCTGATTCTATTTGAAGGTGGGCTGGAACTGAACCTTCGTGACACGCTGCGACATTTCCCAGGCGGCATTTTTCTGGCGATCATCTGCTACTACCTCAGCATGGGGCTGGTTGCAGTTGTAGCGTGGAAAACCGGCTTTTTCCTGCTTCGTCCGGCCTGCATGATTGGCGCCGTGCTGGGCTGCATCAGCAGCACAATTATGCTTCCGGTCTTGCAACAAATCAGGGTAAGCCAGCCGGTGCGTCTGACCCTGTTGGTTGAGGCTTCGCTGGGCGATGTTCTTGGTGTGATGACGGTCAGTATCCTACTAGCCTTGGGAGCGAGTGGAACGCCGCAGGTGGCCGGTTTCATAGCTGGCGTTCTGGTAAAGCTCGTTGCGTGCATTCTGTTGGCCGTACTGGCCGGGATGGCGTGGTCTCGCCTGCTCCCGATGCTTTCTGAACAGCGCTTCTGGCAGGCGCTGACTTTTTCCGTCGTGCTCCTGATTTATGCTGCCGCCCAGGCCACCAGCCACGGCGGACTGATCGCCGTGCTCGCTTTCGGGTTGACTCTTGCCAACGCCCGCCATGCTGATTTACCTATTTTCGAAACGGCGCTGGGACTTTCCTCCACCGAACCGGAACACCACTTGCAAATCCTTTCCTTCCACTCCGAGCTTGCTTTTCTGGTGCGCAGTTTTTTCTTTATCCTGCTCGGAGTGGTTGTTCAACTTTCCGGCTTGCGCGGATATATGTTACTGACGCTGGGAACATTTGGAGCGCTCGTTCTAGCTCGATGGATAGCCGTGAAAGCAACCAGTTGGTCGTGGGGGGAAGAAGACCGCCGTGAACGCGAAATTGCCTTGTTGCTCTTTCCCCGCGGCCTGATTACCGCAGTCCTGGCGATTGAAGTGTTGGGGGCGGGCGGGTCGGCATTTGCTTTCCTGCCAGCGCTGGCGTTTGCTATCATCCTTTTTACAAACCTTTTGGTGGTTGTTGCGAGTGTTCGTAGGGGGGCTGCGGTGTCGGCACAAGCAGGTGAGCCGCTGATTGAGAGCCATAAAAGCGCGGGTCTTTGAACAAGGCTGCCGGCAGGTGATGAAAACTCTATCCGGCTTGTCGCCCGAGGCGACGGAGAAATTGCGCTCGGCAATAAGGAACTTGTGAGATTCCTCCCTCACAAGGTCGCCTTTAAGTGTGGTTCTTCAGAAGATTCAGCCGTTGGGGTGAGGTCGCCACCCTTGCAGGAAACTCATGCCATCGCCTTGTCGGAAATGTGGTTCTACGAAAACAGAACCGGTGCATCGCGGACTTGTGTACCGTTTCATTCGGGTCTTCGGCTACCGATTGCGGAAGTGTTCACGTTGCCGGCGCACGCGCATCCTTCCGGAAAATCTCCGGAGAATACGCAGTTACAGCCAGCCTGCCAGCGCGACTCCGACGGCGAGCGCCATCGGCCCTGCGTCTGTTCCGCCAGGAATTTCGAACGACTTTGATCCGGATGGGTTCGATGGCTGCCCGCGTTGCGGCAATCTCAGTTTTGATCGCACACCGCGCAACTGGATCGAACGTGGCCTCAGGCTCGCGCATATGGCCCGGTGCCGCTCCTGCGGAAAGAGGTTTCCCTACCCACAACCCTGAATATTCCTATTCGCAGTTACGGTGACATATTCGCGCAACCCTCGTTCATAACGCCTCACCCTTGTTCTCTACCCCCAGTAAGGAGGGAGTCATGGGAAAGAAACAAGGCAGCAACCGTTTCCGCGCGGAGCAACGACAGACTGTAGTAAATCAAGGTGCGTGAGGAGGTTGGCTCACGCTTTCCGCCTGTTGTCGGCTTTTAGACTATGCCTGCCGAATCCACTTCCTCCATCAATCGCCGCATCGTTCAATCGGCTGGAATCGTGATGGTCAGCGTGCTGCTCAGCCGAATCCTGGGCTTCTTCCGGGATTGGACCGTGGCGCACCAGATCGGGTCCAACGCTATTACGGACGCCTATTATGCAGCCTTCACGCTACCGGACTTTCTGAATTACCTTGTGGCAGGCGGTTCCTTAAGCCTCACCTTCATTCCCATCCTGACACGCTGCATCGCCGAAAAGCGCGACAAGGACGGCTGGCGTGTCTTTTCCACCGCCATCACCTTCATGGGAATTCTCCTGGTTGCAGGCATCATCCTGGGTGAACTCTTTGCGCCGCAGCTCGTCCGCGTTATTGCGCCCGGATTCCACGGGAGCGAGCGGCAGCGCGTGGTTTTCCTGACGCGCCTGATGCTTCCGGCGCAAATTTGTTTTTACCTGGGAGGCATTTTAAGCGCTGTTCAATATGCCAAGGGCCAATTTGCGCTTCCCTCGCTTGCCCCTGTGGTCTACAACACGGGCATCATTCTGGGCGGTGTCCTGCTCTCTTCGCGCATCGGGATCACCGGTTTTGCGGTGGGGGTGCTGGCTGGAGCTTTTGCGGGAAATTTCCTGCTGCAAATTTACGGGGCGCGGCGGGCCGGAGCCGAGTTTCATCCGAACCTTGACCTTCGCAATCCGGATTTCAAACTCTTCATCAAGCTCACCATACCGATTATGCTGGCGCTTTCCATCGTATTTACCGACGACTGGATTATCCGCTGGTTCGGCTCATATCTTGCCCCAGCTTCCATCACGTGGCTGACTTATGCCAAAACGCTGATGCGGGTCCCGCTTGGAATCCTGGGGCAGGCCGTGGGCATTGCTTCATTTCCGTTCCTAGCCCAGCTTTACTCGGAAGGAAGATTCGAGGAGCTGAATCAAACCCTCAATGCCACGCTCAAGGGCGTGATTCTGTTGCTGCTGCCGGTTTCGGCACTGGCGATTGCGCAGAAGATGCCACTGGTCTATCTCGTCTTCTCGCACACCCGTATGCATGCGGCGGACCTTCACGCCACGGCTGCGACGCTGGGAATGTTTTCAATCGGTATGTTTGCCTGGGGCGCGCAAAACATCCTTTCACGCGGGTTCTATGCAGCCCGCGATACCTTGACCCCTGCAATCGCCGGTACTGCGATGACTTTTCTGAACTTGCCGGTCTATTGGATACTCTCGCGGCATTTGCAGCACCTGGGCCTGGCATTGGCCAGTTCCATTGGCGTTATTGCTTACACGGCGATCCTTTTCACCCTGCTGAGCCGCCGGACTCACAATGCCGGTGCTCGCAAGCTTCTGGAATTCTTCTTGAAAGTCTGTGTGGCTTCAGGACTGGGCGCATGGGTGTGTTACGAAGTGATGAAACAGTTGGAACTGCGTATCCCCTGGCGCTCGGCTCACGGTGCCCTGGAAGTCCTCATCGTGGCAAGCACGGCGGGCTTGCTCCTGACCGCGCTCGTTGCCAAGTTGCTTCGTGTCCGCGAGCTGGAACCTTATTTGAAAAGATTGAAGCTCGGGTAAGTAATGCACAAACAAGCCTCAGACGATTAAAGTCCAGCGCCGGCCTCGTTCCTCAGCGCCGCTTTGCACCTGGGACACACCTTGCTGTACACTTTTAGTAGTTTTGTCAGGTTGTTGTTAAACCCTTGAGCCTTGTAATGCGCTTATCTTGAGAAGTAAAAAGCTTTCCGGCAAACTGTGAGCGCATTGGGAGATATTTGGCGTGGCCCGTTTGAAAACCCCACCTTATGATGCCAAGGCAGTGGCCAACTATTTTCTGGAACTGGCAGAGCGAGAAGGTAAAAAGCTGGATGCGATGAAAATCCAGAAGCTAGTCTATCTCGCTCATGGGTGGCATCTCGCCATCACGGGAAAACCGCTTATCACGGAGCGGGTCGAGGCCTGGCTTTATGGCCCCGTGGTCCGTTCTCTTTACTCGGCGTTCCGAGACGCCGGCAGCGGCCCCATCACGCGACCGGCGTGCGATCCGGAGTTTGTGAGCGGCAGGGTGGTGCTGACTGTCCCCCGAATCGACGAGTCTGCCGATCCAGACACCAAACAGATACTCGATGAGGTCTGGCGCGTCTATGGCGACTTTAGCGCCATTCAGCTCTCGAACCTGACGCATCAGCCTGATACCCCGTGGGCAAAGATCTGGAACGCCAGCGAGGATAAAAACGGCTTGATCATCGACGATGATTTAATCAAACAGTATTTCGTAAATCAGGCCCGCATCCATGAACCCGCCTGAAGCGACTCCCAAGCTGGATATTCGCAGCATCGAGAGAAGCAAGCCCCAAGCCATCGATAGCCAGCCCAGTCCCAATTTTGAAGCCGAACGACAATATCTTGAAAATGAGAAGTCGCGGATTGAATTGGGCGGCCTACGTCAGGACATCCGGGCACGAAAACTCTATGCCGCCCTGTTCTTTGCTCTGGCTTGTGCGTGGGTTGTTGTCATCTCGGTTCTACTATTTTTCCAGGGTTTTGGCGGAGGAAATCTGGGATTCCGCCTTTCAGATTCCGTGTTGCTAGCAGCGATTGGATCAACCACCGCCGACATTGTCGGAGTTGTTTACGTGGTGGCGAACTATCTCTTTCCCACCGGCAGGAAAAGAGGCCCGCCGGATTAAGGCCCTTTGATAAGGACCTGCAAGCGGACAGCCTCGACTGCTCTATAAAGTCCCGCATCCTCACCTTTTACCGCGCACCAGCGCTACCGGCGCCCGCGTTCGCCTCTCAAAAGGCAAGCTGACCGTCACTGATGGACCTTTCGCCAAATCCAAAGAAGTGGTCGGCGGCCTCACTATTCTTCGCGCGAACTCCAAGGAAGAAACCATCGAACTGATCAGGCAATTCCTCCGACAAACCAGCGACGGCGGACGTGAGCCTCACCAGTTACACGAGACCGGCCAGAATGGAGAAACCCCAAATGCGGTGAGGTCTTAACCGTCCGATGCTCCCGGTACCCTGTTTTGATTTTTTTCATTCAGAAAGCCTATAGCACCAATTTTTCGAAACGCAAAGGATGTGAGAAACATCCAACCAGGGTATTTTATCTTCAAAATCGAGACTCCGTGAGGATACGATGAGCAGCGTTTTCCAAGCCGCTTTCGAAACGGCCACAGTGGATCGCTATGAAGCGCTTTTCCGCGTTTCGCAAACCCTAATCTCAAATCGCTGCCCGGAGGAACTCCTAAAGGTTCTGGCACGCGAATTGCATGAGGTGGTGAACTTTTACTACCTGGGCATCGGAGTCTACAACGAGGCGAAGCACGAAGTGCACCTCAAGACGTTCGACGAGTCTGGCGCGCCCATTCACCCTCCGAAGCTTGCCGCGGAGGAGACCATGACATGGTGGGTGTACCAACGTCAGCAACCCTTGGTCATACGTTCCGTCGGGGAAGAGACCCGATTCCCAGCGGCTGTGGAATTCCTTGAGAAACTCGGGATTCGTTCCATGTGTACACTTCCCTTGACGACGGTGCACCGCCGCCTGGGAGCGCTGGCTGTGGGCAGCAAGGATCTCGACGCCTACAGCGAGGAGGAAATCCGTTTTCTCTCGCTCGTCGCCAATCAGCTGGCGCTGGCCATCGATAACGCATTGAACTCCAAGGCGTCGGCCAGCGCCCAGGATGAGCTAAGGCAGAAGCAAGGTGAACTGCAACGCGAGCGGGACCGCTTGCAACTGCTCCTGGAGGTCACCAACCAGGTTGTCTCAAACCTTGAGCTTCGGGATCTCTTGCGCGCGATCGCAGCCAGCATTCGGCGTGTGATGGAGTGCGACGGCGCAGGCGTGCTGCTGCCGGATGGCGAAGGCCGCCAATTGCGGGTCTATGCCCTCGACTTTCCGGAAAGCAAGGGGTTGATCAGTGAAGAAAAGTTAATTCCCATCGAAAATTCAGTTCCGGGCACTGCCTTCCAGACCGGCAACCCTTTGGTGAAGAATCACTCAGGCGCACCTAGGAAGGATTGTGAAACGGCTGATGTTGCCGCGCGCGAAGGCATCAAATGCTGCTGCTTCATCCCGTTGATCAGCCGGGAGCGCTCGGTCGGCGTTCTGGCTCTCGCCAGGCTTGGAGAAGCGAGCTTTACTGAGGATGAGGTCAGGTTCTTAACTCAGGTCGCCCGCCAGGTGGCCACTGCTGTTGAAAATGCATGCGCCTTCCATCAAATCGCCCTTCTTAAAGATCAGCTTGCGCAGGAGAAGCTGTACTTGGAAGATGAAATCCGCAGCGAGTTGAACTTTGAGGAGATTATCGGTGAAAGCCCGGCTCTACGACACGTTCTGGGGCAGGTGGAGACCGTGGCGCCTACTGATTCAACCGTTCTGATCTACGGCGAGACAGGCACGGGCAAGGAACTGATCGCGCGGGCCATTCACAACCTCAGTGCGCGCCGATCGAACGCCTTCGTCAAGCTCAATTGCGCCGCCATCCCCACTGGACTTCTTGAGAGTGAACTCTTCGGGCACGAAAGGGGTGCTTTTACAGGAGCGGTGGCGCAGCGCATTGGCCGGTTTGAACTGGCCCACCGCGGAACGATCTTTTTGGATGAGGTCGGAGAGATTCCGCTGGAATTGCAGCCGAAACTCCTGCGGGTCTTGCAAGAACGCGAGTTTGAACGGTTGGGAAGCACTCGCACGCTTCATTCCGATGCGCGGCTGATTGCCGCCACGAACCGCAATCTTACTGCACTTGTCGAGGAGCAGAAATTCCGCGCGGACCTTTTCTATCGCTTGAATGTCTTTCCTGTTCACATTCCTCCGCTGCGCGAGCGCCCTGAGGATGTGCCTTCATTGGTCCGTCATTTCGCTCAACAGTTCTCGCGCAAGATGAACAAAAACATTCGCACGATTCCTGCAGAGACCATGAACGCGCTGACCCAATACCACTGGCCAGGCAACGTTCGTGAATTGCAGAACGTCATCGAGCGCGCCGTGATTCTTTCCAAAGGACCGACGCTCAACGTAGCGCTTGCCGACTTGAAACGCCGGGCGCCCGACGCCAGACCCAAGTTGAACGATACGCTTGAAGAAGCCGAGCGAAGGCACATTCAGGCTGTTCTTGAAGAGACCCATTGGGTGGTGGGTGGAATGAACGGTGCTGCTGCGCGCCTCGGTTTAAACCGTTCCACGCTGCAATTCCGCATGCGAAAGCTGGGGCTGACCCGGCCGGGCAGGTAAGCCCAGCATTCATCCTTCCCTTCTGTAGGAGATTGCTCCAGCTAGAAGTCGGCAAATATGTCATCCGGAGGAGCAGAAGGCGATAAGGAATCCCCGCATTCGCTTGATTCGCCAATACCGGCTTTCTTCGCTCCGCGGAGTTTATCCTGAGCGAGGCCGAAGGCTCGCTCAGGATAACAGATCAAAAGACCCTATCCAGCAACCTGCAAGACCTCATCAACTGCCAACAGATTGGCAGAGTGCCAGCCCGTTGGCACGCCCCCCTAAAACCTCCGCTTTCTGAGCATTCTCTCGGTTCTCGTATCCCTGTGTTCCGTCAATAATTTTGTCGACCTTCAACCTCATACTGCTCTATTGGCATGCCAACTGCTCTTTCGAAGGCTGACGAGCGAAAGGAAGCACATCACCGTGAAAGCGAAATCAATAGAGATGGAATTCGATTTAGGTGATCGGAGTCGCAAAAGAAGCGGATGGCAAGAGAACAAAGTCATGCTCCTGGCGGCGTTCATCGCAACGCTGGTGTTGGGTTATACACCCGATGTGAATGGAATCGTGAGTTGGTTTCTGGCTCGGGGTCCTCGAGCCGGCGCCTTCTTGTCACGCGGACATCAGGCATGAGACGCCTACGCGTCCGAGACCCGAGTTGTTTAATTGCGTTCGTCACTCCTGTTAGCTTCAGCACGGGAGGTGGAAATGCTTAGGGTCACAATTTTCGACACTGCAACCGAGCAACGGCTGGTGTTGGAAGGCAAGCTTACCGAACCCTGGATTCCGGAAATCGAGTCAGCCTGGGAGAAGGCTCGAAACCAACGGCAAGGGCGGAAGTGCGTCATCGACCTCAGCGAGACCACGGTCATCGACCGGAATGGGAAAAGAGTTCTGGCCATGATGTGCAACGAAGGAGCACAGTTCATTGTTGAAGGGATCGCGACAAGGCACCTGATCAGGGTGATCCAGCGCGCGTGCGCAGAGCGCCATCCGAACACAATGGCAGGCAAGCACCAGGACGCATTGCACAAAAACCTATCAGGACAAAGCACGTGAAGAATGTTTCGAAGGTTGTCGATTTTCAAGTTGCTCAGGCGTCGTTTTGATGCCAAGGGACCATGGCAGCGACTGGGCGCTGTCGCGCGATAGGTTATCGCTGCTGAAGCAGACCCCGACAAAGGTAAGGGTAAAGCTGATTTTATAGCGCAGGAAGGTCTCTTTTGTTTTGCGGCTTGTAACCCTCGTTCAACACCATAGCGTTTGAATGTATCGGATCGGGCATGTAACAGGAGGAGATTCGAGTGAATAAGCTTTGGAAGCACAAACTCGTTGTCGGAGCAACCATGGGTTTGATGATTATCGCCATGGTAGTTGTCGCAGCGCACTCAAGAGTGAAAGCAACGGCGAAACCACCGGGGCCACCCGAAGTTAAGGTCGCGCAGGTTGAAGCCAAAGACGTTCCGATCTACCGCGAATGGATCGGTACGCTGACCGGGCTGGTTAACGCGGAGATCAAAGCCCAGGTGACGGGGTATCTGCTCCGGCAAGATTACAAGGAGGGATCATTCGTCAAGAAAGGCCAGTTGCTCTTTGAGATTGATCCACGGCCCTTCCAGGCAGCGCTCGACCAGGCCAAGGGACAATTGGCGCAGGCGCAGGCGCAACTGCTTCAGGACGAAGCACAACTCGCTAACGCTGAAGCGAACCAGGTAAAAAGCCAGCTTGATGTGGATAAATACGTCCCGCTGGCAAAGGCCGAAGCTGCCAGCCAGCAGGACCTTGACAACGCCATACAGACCAATCTCGCCAACAAGGCCCAGGTCCAAGCCGCGAAAGCCGCCATCGTAACTGCGAAGGCTCAGATTCAGGCGGCGCAAGCCCAGGTCGAAACCGCCACGATCAATCTCAGTTTTACCCGAGTGACTTCGCCCATCAACGGCATCGCCGGAGTTGCCCAAGAGCAGGTCGGCGACCTGGTCGGCGCGAATAGCGGACCACTCACCACCGTTTCCACGCTTGATCCAATCAAGGACTACTTTACCATCAGCGAGCAGGAATATCTCGAATTGCAGAAACAATTTTCCGGCACCGAGATGCAGCACTTGAAACTACAACTTATTTTGGCGGATGGGACTGTTTATCCCCGCGAAGGAGCGTTCTATTTCGCGGATCGGGCGGTTGATCCGAGCACCGGCGCAATCCAACTGGCGGCGCTCTTTCCTAATCCCGGGAACGTTCTGCGCCCTGGGCAGTACGGCCGAGTCCGGGCAGTGGTCCGAATACAGAAGCGCGCGTTGCTCGTTCCGCAGCGCGCAGTCACAGAGCTACAAGGCAGCTATCAGGTTGATGTCGCAGGGAACGACAACAGGGTTTCCGTTCGCACGGTCAAAGTTGGAGGCCTCACTGGGACGCAGTGGATTATCGAGGATGGATTGAGCGCAGGTGAACGCGTCATCGTGGAGGGGGGAGAGATGCTCCGGCCGGGCATGCAGGTGCAACCCGAGCCGTTTAAGGGCAGTGGTGAATGAAAAGTGATGAGTGACGAGAAAGCTGTCAGCCGTTAGGAATCAGCGGATTTACTGGCTCCGTCATTCGCGGGCGAAGATGACGTGAGGCAAATCGAACGTTGGAATCAAGGTTGCGGCGTGCCAGCCTCGCAGGATTAACGCACCAATCATCAACGGAGAATATGAATATGACGTTTTATCCGACGGTATTGTTTGTGCATATTGTTTCGATGCTGGGGCTTTGTGCCACTCTCAGCTTTGAGGCGTTGATGCTTTTCCGGCTACAGCGATCCCGCAACATCGCCGATGCTCAGGTTTGGTCGGATCTAGTTCCGGGGCTTGACCGGCTGGTAATGATCTCGGTGATGTCAATTCTGGCATCGGGAATCTATCTCACCACTGTGATGAGGGGCTGGGGCTTCGCATGGGTAGACGTCGCACTAGCCTCTTTCTTTGCAATGGCGCCGCTCGGTTCAATCTTCAGCGCGCGGATGCGCTCTATCCGGCGCGCAGCCTCTAACGGCAACATCACGGCTCAAGGTGAGCACGGGCGATTTGCGCCGGGCGCAGCTCTTCGCATTTCCTTGAACGTGAGGATCGCGGCTCTGCTTGGCATCGTCCTCCTGATGACAGCAAAGCCAGGGCTAGGCGTATCACTCGTCATTATGGGTTTGTCAGCCGCCGCTGGTTTTTTGGCGAGCGCGTCGGGGAGGCATGAACAAGAATCCGCGCAGACTGCAGAGAGGTGGTAAACGGAGTTGGTGCGGCTCTACGATGCCACAAAAAAAGAGAATTGCCATGAAGAGCGCTAGCTATATGAAATCTCGGCGAATGGTGCGATGAACAGAATCGGAATTTACGGTCAGAGCCGCGCCCGATTAATAAGCATGGGGCCACGGTTCAGAGGAGGATCTATGAAAGAAATCATGCTGGAGCAATCGCAAAGAACGTACCTCCCCGCGGCAGGGCGCGACTCATTCCTACCTCTCTACGATCTATTAACCAAGCTGACGGGCGCCGATCAGGCTCGGAAAGTTCTGCTCGGTCAAGCGCACTTACGAGCTGGCCAACGCGTTCTCGACGTGGGTTGTGGCACTGGCACCCTCGCCGTGCTGATCAAGCGCCTCTATCCCAGAGTTACCGTCGTTGGGCTCGATCCTGACCCCAGGGCGCTGGCCCGAGCGAGACGCAAGGCGAAACGTGCAGCCCTCTCTGTCCGGTTCGATCAAGGCTTTTCGGATGAACTCCCCTATGCCGAGGCATCGTTTGATCGAGTGTTCTCGTCCTTCATGCTTCATCACCTCCAACCCGGCGAGAAGCAAAGGACGCTGCGCGAGGTCTGGCGCGTCCTCCAGCCTGGCGGCTCGCTTCACTTGCTTGATTTTGGAGGACCGAAGTCCGGCGCAAATGGCTTCTTAGCCCACTTTGTGCACTCGAGCCAGCACTTGAAAGATAACGCGGAGGACCGGATTCTCACCCTCATGAGACAGGCCGACTTCCATGAGCCGAGGGTCACCGGGCGCCAGACTGTGCTTTTCGGGCACGCCGACGTTGTCTACTACAAGGGAGCCGTCCCCACTTCAAAGCTCGATGCCGCCGCTTGTTAATGATGGACCGGGCGAAAATCGAGCCGTGCCAATTTTGAATAGGAAGAACTCTGATGGACACTCTGAACCAGCAGCAAATCGATTCGATTGAACAGGGGCCTCTTGGCAGGACTACAAACCGCGATGACAAACCGGCGCGAACGCACACCGGGCGGCTGAAAGAATTCTTCGAACGCAAGTTTTCGAACAGCGCCGTCCTTTTCGGCGTCGTCCCCATCGGCACCTCCTTGGGCCGCTGGGTCAGCAAGATCATCGCATTGCCGCAGCTCAGGAAACTTGCAACCGGCGAGGTTCCGTGGGCGCCGCTACGAAAACCTGTGTCTGAAAGCACGGTGGTTCTGCTCTCGACCGGTGGCGTTCATCTGCGAAGCGATCGCCCTTTCAATCTCAACGGCGATCCAACCTTTCGCATGATCCCGAAAGATGCGCTGCAGGCCGATCTGACCATCTCTCACCAGGCCTATGACAAAACCGATGCGCTCCGCGATATCAACCTGGTGTTTCCAATTGAGCGCCTGCGTGAGCTGGAGGCGGAGTGCGTCATCGGACGTTTGGCGGAAGAACACTACGGTTTTGGCTTGATGGGCAGCGCAAAGCGTCTTATGCCGTCAATCAAAGAAGTTGCGCGGCGCATCCGCAAGTCGGGCGTCGATCTGGCTCTGCTGGTGCCCGCTTGACCAATCTGCACGCGGTCCGTTGGACTGCTTGCGCGGGAAATCGAAGCCCAAGGTGTGACGACGGTGGCTTTAGCTCTTGTCAAAGAGGTAGCGGTTGCGGCAAATGCGCCTCGTTTTTTGTATCTGCACTGGCCTTTCGGCCACGCTCTCGGCGAGCCGGGCAATCTTGCCCAGCAAAGAACGGTGCTGCATGACATGCTTTCGATGGCAGCCCTCGCTCCACGCCCGGGACTTGTGATTGAGCTTCCCTATCGCTGGCGGCGTGAAAGCTATCCATCAGTCCGCGACTGGGCAACGCCGAGTGAAGCTGTTGTTTCGGCCGTGTCTTTATAGCCTTTTGGTTGAAAGGAATTAAAAACCATGTCCGAATTTTTTATAAGACGTCCCATCGTGGCGATGGTCATTGCAATCCTCACAGTGATCGTGGGCGCAGTCACAATCGTGACCTTGCCCGTGGCGCAGTTTCCCAACATCGTCCCGCCCGAGATTCAGTTGCTGGCTACCTACGTCGGCGCAGACGCGCAGACGCTTGAGCAGTCCGTTGCCACGCCCATCGAGCAACAGATCACCGGCGTGGACAGCATGAACTACATGTATTCCTTAAATGCCACGGCCAACTCGCAGACCACCCTGGTGGTGGACTTTGATGCCAAAACAGATCCCAACACCGATCTGATTCTTACCCAGTCGCGCGAAACTCAAGCCGCCTCTCAGCTTCCATCTGACGTGACAAACTACGGGATCACCATCCGAAAGTCCGTGACCGCCCCTCTGATGCTGGTGGGATTGTACTCCCCGCGCGGCACTTACGACGCAAAATTCCTGGCCAACTATGCCTATATCAATCTCAACGATCCCATCACCCGCCTGCCTGGCATCGGCCAAGTGCAGATTTTCGGCGCAGGGCAATACGCGATGAGGCTCTGGGTAAAGCCTGACCAGTTGGCAAAGCTAGGCATCACCGTCACGGATATCGTCAATGCCATCCAGTCGCAAAACACGGTGAATCCGGCGGGACAGGTCGGCGGCGAGCCGGCCCCTAAGAACCAGCAATTCACCTATTCCGTCCGCGCCCAAGGACGCCTGACTTCGCCAGACCAATTTGGAAATATCATCGTGCGCGAAACTCCAAGTGGCGGGACGGTTCGAGTCCGGGACGTGGCCCGCGTCGAACTTGGCGCGCAATACTACAACCTGGTCAGCCGCTTGAATGGCAAACCGAGCGCGATCGTCGCCATCTACCAGTTGCCCGGGTCAAACGCCGTTCAGGCTGCCTCCTCCGTTAAAAAGCTGATGTCCGATATGAAGCAACGCTTCCCGCAGGATATGGATTACGTTGTGTCCCTCGACCAGACAAGCGCGGTTACTGAGGGTATGAAGGAAATCATTAAAACCCTCCTCATTGCTATCGCCCTGGTGATCCTTGTTGTCTATCTTTTCCTGCAAGACTGGCGCGCCACGTTGATTCCCTTGTTGGCTGTGCCGGTTTCGTTGGTAGGAACGTTTGTTTTCTTCCCATTGTTCGGTTTTTCCATTAATACGCTCTCGCTCTTCGGACTGGTGCTCGCCATCGGCCTGGTAGTGGACGATGCCATTGTCGTTGTTGAGGGGGTGCAACGCCACATTCAGGAAGGCCTCGCTCCCAAGGAGGCAGCCGCAAAGGCCATGGAAGAACTCTCTGGCCCGGTGATCGGTATTGCGCTGGTTCTCTCATCAGTCTTTGTGCCTACAGCCTTTATTCCGGGCATCACCGGAAGGCTCTATCAGCAATTCGCCGTGACCATCGCGATCTCGGTGGTCCTTTCAGCCTTTAACGCCCTCACCCTCAGCCCGGCGCTTGCTGCGCTATTGCTGCGACCTAAGAAGGAAAGCCGTGGGCTGCTCAGAAAATTCTTTGACTGGTTCAATCACGTTTTCGGGCGCGCTACGGATGGTTACGTCCGTTGGTCCGGCGGGCTGATCCGGAAGGGCGCCGTCGCGCTGCTGGCACTAGTCGGCTTCGGCATAGCCGCAGGCTTCTTTGGCAGCAGATTACCGTCCAGCTTCCTGCCCGATGAAGACCAAGGCTACGTTTTTGTCAACATGCAACTTCCGAATGCCGCTTCGATGGAACGCACGAACACGACGGCGAAGGAGGTCGAGAAAATCCTCGCTAGCACGCCGGGCGTCCAGTACACCACCAGCGTGGTAGGCTTCAGCCTGCTCAGTTTCGTGCAGACCAGCTACAACGCCTTCTTCTTTGTCACCCTGAAGCCCTGGGAGGACCGCAAGACGAGAGCGGAACAGTATCGAGAGATCACGACGCGCCTGAATCAGCAACTCAGCAAACTTCCGGAAGGAATCGCCTTCAGCTTCTCGCCCCCGCCCATTCCGGGCGTCGGCACATCGGGCGGTTTTACCTTTGTGCTGGAAGATCGCGCCGGCAAGGACATCCAGTTCCTCGCCTCCAACCTGGCAAAGTTTCTGGCGGATGCTCGCAAGCGTCCTGAAATCGGCATGATCGCGACCACGTTTCTGCCAAGCGTGCCTCAAAAATTTGTGGATGTGGATCAGGACAAGGCTCTGAAGCAAGGCGTCGCTATCAATGACGTTTACAGGACCATTCAAGCCTTCATGGGAGGGCTATTCATCAACTATTTCAACGATTTTGGACGCCAATGGCAGGTGTATGTTGAGGCAGAGGCGCCGTACCGCGCGAACGCGGAGAATGTGGGCCAGTTCTATGTTCGCAACAATCGCGGCGAGATGGTGCCCCTTTCCTCGCTGACCAAGTTTGAGTCGCGTTCCGGCCCCGAATTTACCATGCGCTTCAACGAGTATCGGGCGGCAGAGATCGTGGGCAGCGCTGCGCCGGGCTATAGCTCTGACCAGGCAAGAGCCGCTCTGGTAGATATCTTCAAACAAACTATGCCGCGCGACATGGGCTACGACTGGATGGGCATGTCCTATCAAGAGGTGAAAGCAGAGCAAGGGGTTTCGCCTTCAGTCATCTTCGGATTCTCGCTGCTGTTTGTCTTCCTTATTCTTGCGGCGCTGTATGAAAGCTGGACGCTGCCGTTCAGCGTGCTGCTCTCGACACCCATCGCGGTCTTTGGCGCCTTCGGGGTTTTGTGGTTAAGGCGCGTCCTGCTCGGCGCCTTCCTTCCAGCCTACATGGTTCAGATTGAGAACGATGTCTACTCGCAAATCGGTTTGGTGATGCTCATCGGTCTGGCGGCTAAAAACGCGATCCTGATCGTCGAATTTGCCAAGGAGCAATACGAGCAAGGAAAGCCATTATTTGACTCGGCGCTGGAAGGAGCCCGGCTTCGTTTGCGACCGATCCTGATGACCTCCTTCGCGTTTATCCTGGGCTGCGTGCCGTTGTGGACAGCAACCGGCGCCGGCTCCGTGGCGCGCCAGATCATGGGTACTACCGTGATCGGGGGGATGGCGGCTGCGAGCGCGATCGGCATTTTCTTCGTGCCGGCAATTTTCTATTGGGTGGAGAAGTGGTCCAACGCCGCCAGGGAACGAGCTTTGACTCATCTTTCCCCCATGCCCGAGCCCATGGAGGGTGACTGAAATGCGATACAGATTGGAGGACAAGAGCAGAGAGATGCAGACGTTCGGCAGGAAGGTGGTCTGGATCGCCGTGATTCTGGCTGCGAGCCTCATCACCGGATGTGAGGTTGGCCCGAATTACCACCGGCCCAAAGTGCAAGTTCCCACGACCTTCCGGGCTCCCAACCAAACTCAGCAGGCCGAAGCGCAAGCGGCGTCGTTTGCCGATCTTCCCTGGTGGAAGGTGTTCCGA